>Ga0247667_1000019_pt1 | contig 142683 bp, 130 predicted proteins | sample CNK08_metaG_FD_183027 | JGI IMG/M metagenome (GOLD analysis project Ga0247667, IMG submission 183027) | Soil microbial communities from Purdue University Martell Research Forest, Indiana, United States - CNK08 | ecosystem: Environmental > Terrestrial > Soil > Temperate forest > Bulk soil... | reverse complement strand
CGTGACGCCGCTCTCGCTCTTTGGGTGGTTGTGGGTGTATTGGGGACGCGGCGCGGACTACGCGCATGGTTACGTGGTGCCGGTGGTCGCGGCCGGTCTGTTTGGGTGGAAGTGGCGGAGAAGGCTGCACAGTGTGCCGTTGAGCACGGCGAACAGCGGCTTGGCGGTGATCCTGGCAGGGGTGACGATCTACTGGATTGGCGTCAAAGCAGCCAATCCGCGTCTCGTGGCCGGCTCATTGGTGGTCTTGATCTTCGGGCTGATTTTGTATCTTGCGGGTTGGGACTGGGCCAGGGAACTTTGGTTTCCGTGCGCGTTCCTGTTGTTCATGATCCCGTTGAATTTTTTGGAGCAATACGTCTCCTTTCCGCTGCGGGTCTTCGTGGCGCAGGTCTCCACCGCGTTGTTGAACGCGCTGGGCCAGAATGTTTATCGTGAAGGAACAGGCATATATTCCACGGTCAATCGGTTCCTGCCGTTGGAGGTGGCGGATCCGTGCAGCGGGATTCGCTCGCTCATGGCGTTGATGGCGCTGACATCGCTGTACGGGTACATTGCGATGGATCAGACTTGGAAGAAATGGGTGCTATTCCTCTCCAGCATCCCGCTGGCCGTGGTGGGCAATCTGGCGCGAATCACCACGGTGGCCCTCGTCGCCCAGGGTTTCGGCCAGGATTGGGCGATGAAAATCTACCACGATTACTCCGGTTATATCGTGTTCAGCCTGGCAATACTGTGCATGATCGGGTTGGGGGCGATGCTCAATATCGATTACCGCGAGCTGATTCACCGCTGGACTGAGGAAGATGTCCGTCCACCACGTTCTGTCCGCAAGCGGTAACCAGTAACCACTACCTTCTATCGGTGACGCGCGAGCCGCCTTTTTTATTTACAGTGAGTGGGTAGGCAGATAACATGCGCGCCAGTCTTTTTGTCGCCGTGAGGGCGATTTGAAACGCCACAGTATTGCGCACGCCACCTAACAGGGAATGAGACAGCACCACAGACTCCGGCGCAGCGTTGCCTTCTGGCTCTGGGTTTTGTGGGTGTTGGCGGTAGCTTATCCGGCCATGGCCCAAAACTTATTGGTGGGCCCTTTCCGTCTGAACATGGGTTTTACCGCTGGCGCGGATTTCCGGGACAACGCGAACCTCAGTGAGAACCACCCGAAGGCCGATGTGCTGCTCAGCGTCGGGCCGACCCTGTCGGGCGGCGTCTTCCTGCCTTTTGCCGGCGGCGAAGAATTCACGCTAACCATGGCGGCGACGTACAGCCATTCGCTGACGGGAGCTCAATCGGACAGCTTTGGCGCGCCATTGAATGCGTCGTTGGTCCTGCCCATCTACGTGGCGGAATGGAACGTGGTTTTGTCGGACAGCTTCAGCTTCGAAAATGACCCCCTTGACAGTACATTCGCGGTGAACCGAACCCGCGTGACGGAGTATTCGAATATCGCCTCGGCCAGCGCCACGCGCCAACTGGGGAAATTCTCCACGACCTTCGCGGCGCAACGCACGGATGATATTTTCCCCAGCGATACTTCGCAGGAGGAAACCGATTACCAGTTTTCGTTTACGCCGGCCTATTTTTTTCGAGAAGGCTATTCGGTCTTCGTCAGAAACACGTACGGGATCAGCTACCTTGTCGATCCCACCTTGCGCGACTCCCACGGTTATTCGAGCCAACTTGGGTTGAATGGGCAGATCACGAAAAGCTTGAACGGCACTGTCAGCCTGGGTTGGTCGCATCTGGAACTGGACGCGACCAAGACAAATGGAGTCGACCACATCGACGGCGTAAGCTCCCAGATCGCGGTGAACTATATGCACCCGTTGCGTCCGAATACGACGCACACGCTGACATTTTTCCACGATCCGGGTATCACGCTTGGATTGAAGAATTCGAGCATCACGGAAGCCACTGGCGTCAACTACACAATCGCCCATCGGCTGAACCGGTACATGACGCTTGCGCCCTCGGTCGGCTGGACCCATCTTGAATCCCTCAGCGGAAGCCAGGAGATTGCGGACCTGATCGTGGTCGGTTTCAGTTTGCAACGGCAGTTCACGAAGAAATTGACCGGGTCTTTTGCTTACCGGTACCAGACGCGAAATTCGAACCTCAGCGGCCAGAGTTACGATGTGAATGAGGTGACGGTCAACCTTAACTACACATTCTAGGTACGCCACGCCTGTTTTTCGCAAAATAATCGTTTTACATTCCCGCAATTTCTGTTCTAAGCTAGTATGCGCTTGGAGAAAGATGGCCCCGGGCACCTTCGGGGCACACCTCGCGTCCGCGAGGCAGGAGGAAGGCGTACCATGAAGATGGCAGACTTACTGGCGAAAACAAAAACTGATTTACTGAAAATTGCTCAACGGCATGGCTTGCGGGGCGTGTCCACGCTCAAGAAGGAAGAGCTAGCCGACAAAATTCATCAGGCCCAGCGGCGCTTCAAAGGGCCAACGACCAAGCAGCCGCTGGGTGCCAGCACTGTCGCCCGCACGGTTGCTGACGCCGTCAAACGCCGCGCGGTTCGCAAACATGCCACGGAAGCAGCCGCTCCCACAAAGGCCCCTGCTGCAGCCCGGACGCAGGCAATACGACCGGTACGGCGCGCCAAAGTCGTCTCAAAGTCCAGGCCTGTGGAAATCGAGGCGGGGGAGGCAAGCCACCCATCTGCCGAGCTTTCCGCCCACAAATTCGATGTCGCGCCGGTGTCACCGCCACCGCGGCAGGTCTTTCAGGAGGAGCACCTGGGTGAATTGCCCGATGCGTACGGCACTGGCCATCTCTTTCTCACGGCGCGCGATCCACACTGGCTCTATGTCTACTGGGATCTCAACTGGCAGCAGATGGCTGACTTCCGCGGCCAGGCCGCCGACGGCCGTTTGCTCCTGCGGATCTTCGAGAAGAACCACGCGGATCCGTTTCAGGTGCTGACGCTCGGTCACGAGTCGCGCAATTGGTACATCCCCGTCAACAAGGCTGCAACCACGTACCGCGCCGAACTCGGTTTCTGGCGGCATGACGGCCAGTTTCACGCGGTCAGTCATTCGCGCGAGACCACCACGCCGCCCGATGCGATTTCGCCCGATACGACGGCACGGTTCGCCACCATTCCGATCGATATTTCGTTCCACGAACTCTTTGAGATCATTCGCGGACACATGCGCGAGGGCGAGGCCCTGGCCGAGGCGCTGCATCGCCTGCAACTCGCGGGGTTCCGTTTCCCGTTCAAACTCGGGTTGGAGCTTGGCCCTTGGACCGCGGACCAAGCCGCCGAGTTGGAACGCATCCTCGGTGGCGATCTGTTCCGCCGCATCCAGATGGGATCGTTCGAGATTACGGAATGGCTGCGCCGCCGTTTACAGGAGGAACTCAGCTCGGGATTGTCCAGCGGATTTAGCCCGTCAGGTTCGAGCTGGTCCGGCGCGCCGCAGAAGGGGTTCTGGTTCGCGGTGAATGCCGAGTTGATCATTTACGGCGCGACGGAACCGACGGCGAAGGTTACGATCGACGGCAAGCCAGTGAAGTTGCGCAGCGACGGGACCTTCTCATTCCAGTACGCGTTCCCGGACGGCCAGTACAAATTGCCGGTTGTGGCCATCTCGGCCGCAGGTGACGACCAGCGTGCGGTGCAACTGACCTTCGAACGCCAGAGCCGCACGAAAGGCGAGGTGGGCAAGGTCAAACAGCCGGCGCACCTCAAGTCGCCCGCCGCCGCGTGATGCTTCCCGCAGCGCGTCATTTGAGACAAGTCGCGGCAGCCCGATCCGAAACGAAACGCCGAAAGGAGTTTTGCCAGTGCCACAAGGTTATGTAGCGCTCATTCTGCACGCGCATCTGCCGTTCGTGCGCCATCCCGAGTACGAGGATTTTCTCGAGGAAGACTGGCTTTACGAGGCCATCACCGAGACGTACATCCCTCTCATCAAGATGATGGAAGGCCTCGTCCGCGACAATGTGGATTTTCGCCTGACGATGTCGCTCACGCCGCCGCTCTGCTCGATGCTCCTCGACCCGCTGCTTCAGGAGCGTTACATCCGCCACATCACGCGGCTCATCGAACTCAGCGAAAAGGAAATCGAACGCACGAAATGGGACCGCGCTTTCAACGACCTTGCCTGGTTCTACCACCACCGTTTTCAAGAGGCGCGCGCGACGTTCTGCGACAGCTACGGGCGCAACCTCGTCGGTGCCTTCCGCAAGTTTCAGGAGCTGGGCAAACTCGAGATCATCACCTGCGGCGCAACGCACGGTTTCCTGCCCTTGATGGCCGAACATCCCGAATCGATCCGCGCCCAGATCATGATCGCGCGCGACCACTATCGCCAATGTTTCGGTTGCGACCCGCGCGGGATCTGGTTGCCGGAATGCGCCTATGTGCCCGGCATTGAAAAGTTTCTCCAGGAAGCCAACATCCGCTGGTTCATCATGGACACGCATGGCATCATGTTCGGCCATCCGCGTCCGCGCTACGGAATTTACGCGCCGGTGTTCACGCCGACGGGCGTGGCCGCGTTCGGGCGCGACGTCGAATCCTCGAAACAGGTCTGGAGTTCCGAGGAAGGCTATCCCGGCGACGGCGATTACCGCGATTTCTACCGCGACGTCGGTTTCGACCTCGAATACGATTACATCAAACCGTACATCCACCCCGACGGCATCCGCTGTTTCACCGGTATGAAATATTTCCGCATCACCGGCAAAACGTCGGACAAACAACCGTACAACCGGCACAACGCAATGGAGAAGGCCGCGTCGCACGCCGGCAACTTCATGTTCAATCGCGAAAAGCAGGTCGAACATCTCGTCGGCATCATGAAACGCCCGCCGCTGATCATCTCGCCCTACGACGCGGAGTTGTACGGTCACTGGTGGTTTGAAGGTCCTGACTTCATCAACTATTTCACGCGCAAGGTCGCCTTCGACCAGAACGTCTTCAAGCTCACCACGCCGACCGAATATTTGCGTGGTTTCCCGACCCAGCAGATCACGCAACCGAGCGCCTCCAGCTGGGGTAACAAGGGTTACTGGGAGGTCTGGCTCGAAGGTTCCAACGCGTGGATCTACCCGCACCTGCACATGGCCGCGCAACGCATGACGGAGCTCGCCCGCAACTTCAAGAACGGCGACCATCTCACGCAGCGCGGCCTCAAACAGGCTGCCCGTGAACTGCTCCTCGCGCAATCCAGCGACTGGGCGTTCATCATGAAGACGGGAACGATGGTGCCCTACGCGGTGAAACGGACGAAGGACCACATCCTGCGCTTCACGCGCCTCTACGACCAAATCAAAGAACATCGCATCGACGAGCCCTGGCTCGCTTCCATCGAGTGGCGCGACAATATTTTCCCCGACGTTAATTACCACTACTACGCGTAGACTCTTTCTCTCCCATCCGTAAATCAACCCAGCGCCGCCCGCACTCTGTCGCGAATCTGTTCCAACCGGGCCGCATCGCGAATCTTCCGGCCGTCGGTGCCGGTCATGAAGAACACATCCGCGGCCTGGTCTTCTTCCGTCACGATGACAGCGTGGACGATGTCCACGTCGCATGTGGAAATGGCCTCCAAAATGTCGTGCAGCAACCCCACACGATCCGGGGCTTCCACCTGCAAGACGGTGTAATCGTCAAAGCGGTCGTTATCGAACGTCAACACTGCCGCCTTCCGGCCCGCGACGGTTTCGGGCGCGCCCGCGCATTGCATCCAGGTCCGCAGCACCGACTCGCCGTCGCTATTCGGGCTGAACGCGACGGCCAACAGTTGCTCCATCTGCTTGAGCCGCGAAATGTCCTCGACGTGCCGCAATTCTTCATCGCAGACCTGGAACACGTCGAGCACCACGTTGTCCGCCCGCGTATAGATGTCCGCCCGCACGATGTTCAACCCCGTCGCCGCGAACGCCCCGGCGACCCGGGCCAGTAATCCCGGACGGTCCCACGCGCAAACGACCACTTCGGAGAAACCCCTGTCAGGGAAGTGCCGCCAATGCATCACGGGTGGTGCGAGTAAAACATCGCCGCGCGTGAGACCGTCGACAAATTGATGGATGATTTCCAGGTGCCATCGCAACGCCGCGCTGTCCACCCGCGGCCAGTACCGCAACGGCATGCTGGCAAAATGCAATTCGAGTTCCTCCGACCGGATCCCCAGGTCGGCGTTCACCGTCAACTCGTACAACCGGCTCCGATGCGTCTCGAAAATCTGCTGCACGGTCTTTGAGCTTCGATTCAGATGCGACCCCACCACCGCCGGCGCGACCGCTGGCGACACATTCTCACCGCCCGTAACTGACTCGGACGTTTTCATACACACGTCCATAGCACCGTCCGTGCTGAAATCAACGAAACACTTTGTCCGCATGCGGACGCCCGACGACGCAAACCGCTGAAACCATTGTAAATGCGGGAAAATTTCCTTGTCGTGCCCACGCGTCTGGGAATGCCAGAAAATTTCCAGAGCCAACTCGCGACCCGCGCTCCCTGTAGCCATTTATCCATGCTGGTCAGTTTGCAGTAAGTGATTGCATCTCGTTAGGGCAGTTGTCGGACACGATAGAAGCGCTGGCTCTGACCGCTGGCCGTCAGATCGTTCACGCTGACCGCACCGCCGGTTCCGCGTACATTGTTGGTCAACAAGCTCCAGCTGCCCTCGACCAGGTTGCTCGTCATCTCCACGCGATAGAACTGGTTGGACACGGTCATAAACCCGAGCTGCAAATTCCCGCCCGCGAATCCCAGCGAGGTCACTCGCGGGCGAATGGGCAGGACGACATAATTGGTGTACGAGCCAATCTGGTTCATCAGGGTATCGTGCCCGCCGTACGCCACGCCGGCGTGATTGAGTATCTCCTGCTCCGTGAACAGCGGCACCGTCGTCCCGTAGCCCAGCGAAATCCCCTCCAGCGCCATGTTCGCGAACAGCCCCTGGATCGTCGTGTGCGGATGCGCCCCGTCCGCCACGAACGCCGCCGTCCGATTCGGACTGTTCGTGGGATTGGAATCCGATTGCTGCAAGTGGATGGCGACATTGCCGATGGACAGGGTCGTCTGCAGGTTGGTGTTCGACCCGAAGATGACCCGTTGCAGGGCGAAAGCGTCGACCAACGGGACCTGATACTTCTGCGTGAGGTAGAGCAGGCCCGCGTTGGCTTGCTGGATGGCTGCGGCCACCCGCTCGCGGTTGCCGCCGTTGGTGTAGAAGAAATTATTGTAAACGGCCGGCGTCTTCCCGTAGTCGAGGATGTTGAACACCACCAAATTCACCCCGGTTGTCTCGACCGTCGCCACCGCCGTTTCAATGTTGGTCAGGACCTTCGCCACGTAGTTGCTAATCTGGGAAGCCGACCACGACCCATTATAGATGTTCAAATACGCCGCGGTGGGGTAGGTGGTAAAATCCGGGTTGAAGTCGTTCGCCCCGATCGCCAGCACCGCATGGGTGATGCCGTCGGGCAAAACTTGCGCGGCCAATCCCGTGGCCTGACCGTCGGCCAGGAGGTTCGATGAAGTGTCGCCGGAAAGCGCCCAGTTGAATTCGTAACCCGTCCGGCGCGGACTGCCCCACGTGCCGCCCGGCTGACCCGCCGCCACCGCCGTAGGGCCTACATTCACGCTTCGATAGTTGACCAACTGCTGCACCCAGTTCGTCGCATACGTTCCGTAGCTCTCTTCGAAATACTCATCGCTAAGACTGTCGCCCATCACCCCCAGCGCCCCAATTTGCCCATGGGCCGACGTGAACGCGCCGAACGCCACCAACAGGACTGCCATCAGAACCTGTCGAGTCATCCTCGCCAACGATCCATCCCGTGTCTCACATCCCAAAAGAAGGTCAAAACATGCACTCAAACCCATAAATTACCCCCTCGAAACCGCCTCCCGGTGGGTTCGTTTTCCAAAACGAACCCACCGATTTCTCATGGAGATTCCTGTCGCAACGAGTCTATTCAGAGCCGCTTGCATCGAAAAAATCTCGAAAAAACGGTGGGTTCGTTTGGTAGAATGGCATGTTTGATGCGCCCCTGCCTCGCCTGTTGTAGCGGCGCTTCTGTGAAGCGCCGAATAGCGGTGGACGGATCCAACTCACCATTGAGATTCCCGCCCATGAAAGCTGGACAGCCCGCCGCCAATCCAAGATGGTTTCATCTTTCCCATTCTACCCGCCTCAGCAGGCCGTGTCCAGTAAAATAATCGATTTACGATATAGAAGGAGGCCACTTGGAGCGAAAGCAAAGACCTCGAATCGGCTTGTCAGCTTTGTCAAAGGGGATACTATGAGCGCCGTAGACGGAGTTGTCAGCGCTAGTCCTGGCCGTAACCACCGCCGGGAACTTCCGCGGTCTAACGGTGTCCGACCAAGGGAACACCTTATTCTTTATGGAGGACATGGAATGAATCGGATTCGCCTGTTTGCTGTGTTGTCCGCAACGTTGCTGTCCGCGCGGTCCTGGGCTATTGAACCTGTTACGGTCGAAAGTCACATCACCGACGTCACCGTCTACCCCGATCGCGCGCAGGTCACCCGCTCGGCAGACATTAACGTCAACCCCGGCGAAAACCGCCTGCTCGTCGACCATCTCCCAGTGACTCTTGCGGAAGATTCGGTCAAAGCCGCGGGCAAGGCTCCAATCCACGTCATCATTCAGGATGTCGCCGTCCGCACCGTCGTCCGGGAACAACCGTCCGACACGAAGGCTGCAGAGATGGGAAAGCGCGTCCAGGATCTGCACGACGAACGTGAGGCGTTGGAGTCCCGTCAGCGCGTCATCGACCAGCAGCGCCTCTTGCTTCAGCAGATTCAGGTCAAGGCCGCAGGCGATGTCTCTCGCGATATCCAACTCAACAAATTCGATGTCACACAGCTGAAAGACCTGCCCGCATTTGTCGGCTCGGAATTCGCCCGCCTCGAAGATGACACGCGCAAGGTTGCCGCCGAACGCCGTGAATTGGACCGCAAAATCGCCGCCGCGGAAGCGGAGTTTGGCAAATATCAATCCGCCGCTAATCGCGCCGAGAAATCGGTGCTCGTTATCATCGATGCCAAAGACGCCACGAAACTGCACTTGCAGATTTCCTACGTGCTCGGCAATGCAAGTTGGGTCCCCGCGTACGACGCCCGCGCCGCCGCCGACGCCAGCGGCGTGGAGTTGACCTACAACGCAGTGGTTCGTCAACAGACCGGGGAGGACTGGCTCGGTGTCAACCTCGCCCTGTCCACCGCCAAGCCGGCCGTCGGCGCACAGATGCCTGACCTGAACAAATGGTCGGTCGGTATCTTGGAAGCGGTACTGAACGGCCCTATGGACGGTCTGGCTGAAACGGCGAAATTTGCTACTACTCCACCACCTGCAGCCCCCGCGCTCGGTGGAGAAGAGCGCTACGAGCGGGAGCCGGTCCGCCAAATTGTCCCTCAACAAGCCCAGGTCGAGCTGGGGATGACCGCCGCAACATTTCGGGTTCCCCGTCCAGCGGATGTGCCCGGCGATGGCGAACCGCATCGCCAAACGATTACGATCGCGTCGCTCCCCGCTGCCTTCCGGTATGAAACCGCCCCGAAGTTATCTTCGTTCGCCTATCTCAAAGCGGCAGCCACCAACACCACCGAAACCCCGCTCATGGCCGGCGCGGTCAACGTTTTCGTGGGCCCCGATTTCATTGGGACCGGCCGCATCAAGACCACAGCCCAGGGCGAGGCTGCGGATTTATTCCTCGGTATCGATGAAGGCATCCGCGTGAAACGGGAGGAACTCAAGGATCGTCGCAGCAAATCCGGCTTCTTCCGCAGCCGTCGCAGTCAAGTGTCCGGCTATAAAATTACGGTCGAAAACTACAAAGACAAGCCGCAGCACGTGGTGGTCTTTGACCAGATTCCGGTGTCGGGGACGGATCAGGTCAAGGTGTCACTGGGCGACACGTCTTTAAAACCGACTAAAGTTGACGACGCTACAGGGAAACTAACATGGGAATTGGACCTCAACCCTCGCGAAAAACGCGAGATCACATTCGAGTTCACTGTCGACTGGCCCCAGGATCGGCAGGTCAACGGGCTCTGACCTGAAGCCTCACACCTTTTTGCCGGAAAGCTTCCCAGCAACAAGAATCCGTTGGCACACACGACCGTCCTTCAAACTGCCCAGAATTCCACCTTGTTCCCCCTTCCAATCAGTAGCAGGCTTGGCAGTTTGATATGATGAAGATTTCGGGAAAGACCACGGCCTGTTCATTCGGCGAGGCGAAACGTTCAGCCACTTTCTGGAAATCAGCCATGAGCATGTAGTGCGCCTTCCCCTTTGGCCACCGGACTTGGGACTTTGCTGATTGTGCTCGACCAGCGTTTGTCACTGGGTCTACTCTTCGACTAACAAGAGGAAAATCCATGAAAAGCACTGTGTTTTGTTTGGCTCTGGCGGTCGTTGGGTGGATGGTACTCGGAAATTCACGCACCGCATTCGCTCAGGACGGATCTGAACATCAGGCAACCCAACACGAAGAAGGTATGACGCCGCCCTCCCAGCATCCCGAAGCGGGGAAGCCGATGCGCGGGCCGTGGCAACCTGAAAAAAGAGGGACCGAACTCCGGTGCGTCGTGGGAATCGTCCGGGTGATCGTTCTGGCGTGGCTGGTCTGTAACGTTTTGCTGGCTACATGGATCTTCACGGATATTCGGAAATCTGGGCAGGGACATGGGATTTTCATCGTCCTGGCGTTGCTGGCAGGTTTTCCGACAGCGATCCTCTACGCCTTGGTCAGGATCGGCGACAAGAAGAGCTAAGGTTCCAGTTGCGGTTAAATTCGAAGAAGACCCTCGGATGTTGAAATCCATCCGGGCTGTACCGATGCCCCAAAGTGTGGCCCGGAGCCATCACTAAAATTCCTGGAGAAGGAGAATTGATGAAAGTGTCGCGTGCCTTGAAACGAGTGCTGGTTCTTGCTTTCCTGCTAACGCCCGCCCTTTCGCATGCTGAACAAACAAAGCATGTGGTCGTGGTCGGCAAGGCGCGTTTCACCGTCATCGCTCCTGAGTGCATTCGCCTTGAGTACGCGACGGACGGAGTGTTCGTGGATGCCAAGTCCATGTTCGCCGTCGGCCGCGATGCCGCCTGCTACGATTTCAAGTTGAGCCGCGACCGCGATGCCGTGACGATTGACACGGGCAGGATCAGGCTGCGCTATCGAGCCGATGGCAAGCCGTTTGACCCTGACAACCTGCAGGCGCAGATTCTCCGAGGCAAGGAATGGGTGGAGTGGCGTCCCGGGCAAAAGAACCTTCAGAATCTCGGCGGAACGATCCGCACCTTGGATCAGGTGAAGGGCCCTGTGGATCTCGGGGACGGCTTGTTGTCACGGGATGGTTGGTATCTGCTGGACGATTCGCACACTCATCTACTAACGCACGGCTGGGTCGAGGAGCGGCCGGATAACGGAAACATTGATTGGTATCTGTTTGGTTACGGAAGCGACTACAAAGCGGCGCTGAAGGCGATGACGCGAATCGGCGGGCCGGTGCCACTCCCGCGAAAGTATGTGTTGGGCGCCTGGTACTCGCGGTATTGGCCCTACAGCTCCAAGGAGTACCACGAGATCATTGACGAGTATTGCGAGCACGATTTCCCGCTCGATGTCATCGTGATGGACATGGACTGGCACAAGGATGGATGGACGGGCTGGTCGTGGAACCGCAAGTTGCTGCCCGACGCCGAGGATTTGCTTAAATGGTTTCACAAGCAAGGTCTGCGCGTCACTCTCAATGTCCATCCCGCGGATGGCGTCGGTCCCCAAGAGGACATGTACGATAAGTTCATGCGCGACATGGGCGAAGACCCGTCGATGAAGCAAGTCCTGTTGTACGACGCGGGTAACAAGAAATACCTCAACACACTTTTCAAGGACACACACGAACCTTTGGAGCGCGAGGGCGTGGATTTTTGGTGGCTCGACTGGCAGCAGTATCCGTTTACGCGCAGCGTGCCGCACCTGACGAACCTCGCCTGGCTGAATCATTATTACTATCAGTACACGGGTCGAAACGGTTTGCGCGGTCAATCCTTCAGCCGTTGGGCCGGCTGGGGCGACCATCGACACCCGATCCATTTCTCCGGTGATGCCGACACGGGTTGGAAGATGCTGACCTTCGAGGTTCCGTTCACTTCGACGGCCGGCAATGTCGGTTGCTTCTTCTGGTCCCACGACATCGGCGGGCACATGGGCGGTCGCAATGAGGAAAGTTACACCCGCTGGGTGCAGTTCGGCGCGCTGACGGCCGCCCTGCGCTCGCATTCCACCCGCAGCTCCGAGATGGATCGACGGCCTTGGAAGTACAGCCAGCAAGCGGAGGACTCGATGCGGATCGCTTTTCACCTGCGCTCGGAATTGTTCCCCTACATCTACTCCAGCGCCTGGGAGAGTTGCACGGAATCCGTCCCCCTGAATCGCCCGATGTACATCGAGTATCCAACCAGGGAGGATGCCTACCGCAATCCGCAGCAGTACTTCTTCGGTGACAATCTGCTGGTCGCGCCGATCACCTCGCCAGGGGAAGGTACCAACAAGGTGGCGCAACAGACAGTGTGGTGGCCACCTGGCGAGTGGTACGATTGGTTCACCGGCGAGAGATTCACCGGGGAAAGCAATGAGGTCGTTTCAGCGGATATCAATCATTTCCCGCTGTACGCGAGAGGCGGAGCGCCGATTCCCCTGCAACCTTATTCGTCGCGGATGACCACGGCCCCGTTAACCAACCTGGTCATCCGGTGCTATCCCGGTGCCGTCGGCGCGAGTACCAAGACGACACTTTATGAAGACGACGGCGTCACCACGGCCTACCGGAAAGGCGGATCCTCGCGGACCGTTTTGGCCTACCGACGCGACCATGACCGGGTCACCGTCACCGTTTCACCGGTGGAAGGAACTTATCAGGGGCAAGTGGAGCGGCGCGCCTATGTCGTCGAGTTGGCGGCAACAGGGAAGCCGCGCATCGTCACCATCAACGGTAAACGAGCCGACGCAGACTATGAAGAAAAGTCCCGCACACTCCGCGTCAGGGTGCCGTCTCAATCAATACACAAGGCCGTGACCGTCTCCGCGAGTTACTGATAAGCGAATCCGGAGTTGAAAGCTGGGTATCCGCCGCCTTCGTATTCTTCGTGTCTCCTTCGCGCAATTCGTGCTGATTTCAACCTTGTCCGCCCCTCCAATCGGTAGTAGGCTTGGCAGTTCGATATGATGACGATTTCGGGAATGACCAAGGCCTTTGGGGCGCACGTACTCTTTGAGGACGCGTCCTTGCAGGTCAATCGCGGCGACCGCATCGGGCTGGTTGGGCCGAACGGTGCGGGCAAATCCACCTTGTTCTCGCTCATCCTGGGGCATGACACGGCGGACGAGGGCGAGGTGTCCATCGAACGCAACGGGACGATGGGCCATTTGCCCCAGGAAACCGCGCCGGTGGGGGAGGAGACGGTGTTGGAATTGGCGACGGCCATCAACCCCGAGATCGCGGAATTGCAGCGGCGGCTGAAGCTATTCGAAGCCGGTCACGACACCGAGTCGCACGATTTTCATGAAGTGCAGGCGCGGTTCGACGAACTTGGCGGCTACCAACTCGAACCGCAGGCCAAGACGATCCTGCGCGGGCTGGCGTTTCGCGAACGCGATTTTGATCGGCAATTGAAGGCGATGAGCGGCGGTTGGGTGATGCGCGCGCATCTCGCGCGGTTGCTCGTGCAACAGCCCGACCTGCTGCTGCTCGACGAACCGACGAACCATCTCGACCTCGAAGCGTTGCAGTGGTTCCAGGAATATCTGAAAACTTATCCGGGCGGCGTGTTGCTGATCTCGCACGACCGCGAATTCCTGAATCAGCTCGTGGGCAGCATCGTGGAGATTCGGCAGAGCCAGTTGCTCCGCTATCGAGGCAACTACGACGAGTATCTCGTGCAGCGCGAGGCGCAATCGGAACAGTTGCTGGCGGCCTACAAGAACCAGCAGCGCGACATCCAGCGTTTGCAGGAGTTCGCCGACCGATTCCGCGCGAAGGCCAGCAAAGCCTCGCAGGCGCAGGCAAAACTCAAGCAGATCGAGCGCATGGACAAGATCGAGGCACCCGTAAACGAATCGCGCAAGATCAAATTCCGTTTTCCGCAACCGCAGCGCAGCGGCCTGAAGGTGATCACCCTCAAGAACATCCACCACGCCTACGGCGCCACGGAAGTTTATCGCGGGATGAACTTCGAAGCCGAACGCGGCCAGCGCATCGTGCTGGTCGGCCCGAACGGCGCGGGCAAGTCCACGCTGCTCAAGCTTCTCGCCGGCGTGCTCCCCGTCCAGGGCGGCACGCGCGAGTTGGGCTTGAACGTGAAAGTCGGTTACTACGCGCAATACCGCGTCGAGATGCTCAACCCCGACCGCACGGTCGTCGAGGAGGCGCTCGACACTCCCCAACGCATTTCCGAACAAACCGTCCGCACCGTCCTCGGCTCGTTTCTGTTTCGTGGCGACGACGTCTTCAAATCGGTCGGCGTGCTCAGCGGTGGCGAGAAGAGCCGGTTGGCGTTGGTGAAACTATTGCTCGATCCGCCGAACCTCCTATTAATGGATGAGCCCACCACGCACCTCGACATGGCCAGCATCGACGCGCTCATCGGCGCGCTGGAATCCTACGAAGGCACGCTGATTTTCATCAGTCATGACGTTTATTTCATCCGCAAGCTCGCCAAATACGTCCTGCACGTGAACAACGGCGAACTCATGCACTACCACGGCGATTACCAATACTACCTCGAAAAATCTGCCGCCATCTCCGCGGCCATTGCGGCGTCAGCGACTCCCGCCGCGCCGCCGACGGTTTCCACACGCATCAAGGGCAAGGAACAAAAACGGTCGGAAGCCGAGGCGCGCAACGTGCGTTCACGCGAACGTCGCGAGCAGGAACGGATTGTAAGCACTCTGGAAAAAGAAATCGCGCGGTTGGAGCAGCGGCAGAAGGAATTGACTACCGAACTCGAAAACCCCGAGACCTACGACAAACCCGGACGCGCCGTGGCCGTCAATCGCGAGTTGAGCACCGTCACCGAAGACCTCGCCCGCGCCACCACCGACTGGGAGCAGGCTGCCGCCCGCGTGAACGAGCTGAAGCCCGCCCTGAAACCCGACCTCACGCCTTCGTAGGCTTCAGGCCCAGAGCTTCGGCGGGTATGCGCCCGCGTCCACGAGTTTGCGGATGCTGTCAACAACCTGCGGCTTGTCTTCCTTGTAGGTGATACCGAACCATGAAGCGGGGGTACGCAAGACTTTTACACGGGCTGCGCCCGATGCCACCAGTTCGTTCACCGTCGTCGGGATGTAGCACTCGCTCTTCAATTCCTGCCCGCTGCGGCGCAAGAATTCGGTGAACTGCTCCCGGAGTTGCGGGAACAACCCGGGTGTGAAGCCCCAGAAATTCATCGACACCAATTCGTCGCCGCTGAGCGCCCGGTCTCCCGTATGCGCGCCGCGGCCCTGTTTCTCCACTTTGGTCAACTCCACGACGGCCCGCAAAAAACCGGCCGCGTCGCATTCGCAAACACCGCGCGAGACGCTGCCGTGTTCGGACAGGGTGTTTCGTAGCGTGTAGCCGACCATCGCATAGTCACGGCCGCCCGCCCGCAAAAAATCGGCCATGACCTGAAACGACTCGCGTCCGTAAAAGTCGTCGGCATTGATTGCGGCGAACGGTTCGCGCAAAGTTTCCTCGGCCATGAGGATCGCGTGCGTCGTGCCCCACGGTTTCGTGCGCCCGGGCGGGATGGTGAACCCGGACGGAAGTTTGTCGAGTTCCTGATAGACGTAATCGACGGCAATCCGTTTCTCGAACTTGTTGCCAATCACCTCGCGAAACGGCGCTTCAATGTCGCGGCGGATAACAAACACCAGCCGCCCGAAACCCGCCCGCAGCGCATCATAGATCGAGTAGTCGATGATCGCTTCGCCGTTGGGGCCGACGGCATCGATTTGCTTGAGCCCGCCATAACGGCTGCCCATCCCCGCGGCCATGACCAGAAGAGTTGGTTGCATTTTTCAATTCTGCGGATTTCTGCCAATCGGAAATAGCATTCCTTAGCGGTGTTACACCGGTTTCGTCAAGAACGACCTTCACGCGCGGGCACGGCAGCCGCACTTTGACAGAATTGTCCATATTTTGGCGCCTCGACACTCCATCCGCCAGCCAAAAACGTTGGGGACGCGAATCTCCATTCGCAAGAACGGCACAGCCAGCACGTTATCGCCCGTTTGTGAGAAACCGGCACGCGGGATGCATAACATGACGACCAAAGCACCATGGCCAGCATCAATAATGAGCACCCGGAAGCCGTACGTGGACAGATCACAACCACAGGAGCGGACTTATGAGCATCACAGATGGATCCCTGACCCGAAATGATGAATTGCGCGCCGAACTGCGCGAGGAGTGTTTGAGGGAATGTGCCGGGGCAGTGGTGTCGATCCGTCAGGCCATGCAAGCCATCGCCAAGAACCCGACGGATGTCGCGAGGTTGCAGGAACTCCACAGCCAGATCCGTTCGCTGGCGGGGAATGCGAGCGTGACCCGGCTTCTGACCATCGCGCGGGTCGTGGGCACCTTCGACGCGTTGCTCAAGCAACTGGTAGACAAGCCCGACAGCGTCACGCAGTCCGTCCGTCGCACCATGGCGCAATCCATCGATCTACTCGGCGCACTGTTCGAGGGTGACGGGCAAGAGGTGGACCTGGCCATGGCTCGCACGTTGGCGGTCGATGACCAGCAGATTGCCTTGCGCTCCGTGATGAACGCCCTGGAGAAGGCCAACCTGAAACCGCAGGCGTTGTCGGATCCCAGCGCGGGATTCAGCGTGGCGGAGGAATGGCAATTTGATCTCATTGTGCTCGATCACTCGATGCCGCGCATGACCGGCGTGGAACTGTGCGCGAAGTTGCGCGCCCTGCCCAACTACAAGAAGATCCCGATCCTCTTCGTCACCAGCGCCAGCGCTTTCGAGAATCGCGCCGAAATCTGCCGCAGCGGAGGCACCGATGTCATCGCCAAGCCATTCCTGGCAACCGAACTCGGCCTGAAAGCCCTCACCCTCATCATCAAGTCGAAGATCTTCTAGGCACTGTCGGAGATTCGCCATTTAGAACCGCCGACCGGCGCAACCGTTCGGCATCGCGCGTTTTGACTTCCGCTACTGAATTCCCTAGAGTGCGGCGCTTGAGGAGCGCGCATGGCTGACTGGCAAATCGTCCTGGTGAAAATCACCGCGATGTTCCTGGTGATCCTTGTCGGCTGGGCCGTACGACGGCGCGGCTATCTACCCGCGGAAACCACCCGGATCCTGAGCCGGTTTGTCGTGGACATCGCGTTCCCCGCCCTGGTGTTTACACAAATGCTGCGGACGGTCACGCTGGGGGCGTTGCGCGAGGGTTGGTTCGCGCCGTTACTCATGGGCTTGCTGATCGTCATAGCTTATGGAGCGGGCTTGCTGGTTGCACCATTCTTCTGCCGAGCCGAACAGAAGAACACATTTGTCTTTCTCGCGACGATACCGAATTGGATCTTTCTGCCACTGCCGATCGTCGAGGCCATGTACGGCGATGCCGGCGTGCGGACCCTCCTGCTCGGTAACGTCGGTGCGCAACTCATGCTCTGGTCGTTTGGGGTGTGGATCCTGCATGGGGGCGTGACTCCGCGGGAGGCGGCGCGCCACATTGTGACAAATCCGGGTCTAATCGCGACGGCTCTGGGAATTCTGGTCGCGTTACTCATTCCTTCCTCGCACAACTGGGAGATCGGGAGTCTCTCACAATCGCCGCCGCAACTGGCCGCTGGCGCTGTGGTGCAGGCGCTGGCCATGGTGGGAACCATGACCATCCCGGTATCGCTGCTGGCAATCGGCGCGCAACTCGGCGATCTCGAACTGCATGTACATCGACCCTCGCGAGCGCTCTGGGGAGTGCTGCTCGCCCGGTTGATTGTCGGGCCGCTGCTCACGATGGCGGTCGGCTGGATCGTGTTACGGGCGGGTGTGACCGTGCCGGAAGTCCCGCGCAGGATCGGCTACCTGATCGCGACAATGCCCGTGGCGATTTCCTGCAGCATGTTCACGGAACGTTTTGGCGGTGACGTGTCGTTAGGTGCCCAGGGGATTTTCTACAGCACACTCTTCAGCTTGCTTACTGTGCCGGTATTTTTCTTCGTCATCCAGCGGCTGGGGCTTTAGCGGTCGCCCGCGGGAGTCGACGGCAACTTTCAAGGGTTGTGGTTGTTTAATCCATGGGATTAAACTCGTGGCTGTGTGGAATCGTGCCAGTTTTTTGAATGTACCGGTGGCGCTCGCCATCGTGGCGCTTTTTTGCGCACTGCTATCCGGCTATCACGTTGCGTCCTTTGACGGCGTGGACGAAAACGGGTATCTGGTGACGGCGAAGGGGCTCGCGACGAGAGGCGATTCGGGAAAAGTGTTGGCGAACCCCAACGAATTTGTCAGCGGCAACTACGTGTTGGCGGACAACGGGAATTATTACGGGAAGTACCCGCTCGGCTATCCCTACTTGTGCGCTCTGGCCTACAAGTTCGGCGGGCCGTCGGCGGTCTTCCTGGTGAACCCGATCCTCGCCGCGCTTGCGGTACTGGGGACCTTCTTTCTGGGTCGCGCCATGATCAGCGCGTTTGCCGGCGCGCTGGCGGCGATCCTTCTCGCGACGAATCCGCTGCACGCCTATTTCGGGCTCTCCGCGCTGAGTCATTCCGGGTCGATCTGCTTTGCGGTTTGGGGGATGTTTTTTTTGTGGTGGTGGACGCAGTCGGGTGGCAGGTGGAACGCGTTGCTCACGGGCGCGTTGTCGGCGTATGCGAGCACGGTGCGTTATACGGATGGCCTGTTGCTGTTGCCAATTGCGGGCATGGTGTTGTGGCGATATTTCGCAGAAGAAGTTCCCGCCGAGCAACGGCCGGTCGCCCGGCGGAAAGTCGTGTGGGACGTTGTCGTGATGGCAGTAGCTGCGGTCATCGTCGTGACGCCGTTGCTGATCCATCATTGGCGGGCATTCGGCGCGCCGTGGGTGACCGGGTATTCGTTGTGTGGCGAATCGACGGGTTTCGGCTGGAAGTTTTTCAAGGAAAACTGGTGGTTGATGTTGACCCGCATGGATACGGGGGGGTTGATCCTCTTGTTCCCCTTGGGCCTCGTGGGTTTGGCGTACCTGGCCACGCACGATGCGAAGCGCGGTCTGTTTCTCGGATTGTGGGCGGTGCCAGGTCTGTTACTCTATAGCGCCTATTACTGGGCGCCCCAAGGGGAGGGACCAGGGTACGTGCGCTTTTTTGTCAGCGTGTTTCCGCCGCTGATCCTGAGCGCGCTCACGCTATTGTGTTTCGCGGTGCGGGCGCGACCATGGTGGTGGGAGATGGGACTGGGTGCGTTTGTGGCGGTGGTGGCGACGGCGAATTTGCGCGAAGCGACGCGCCAGCTTGATCGTCAGATGTACCGGTTGCTGTTTGCGAAAGAAAGCACGGATCGTGTCCGAGAGAAATTGCCAGACGGCGTGGTGATCGTGGCGAGCGATCGCTTGCTGAATTTTGTCGAGTTCGCGGGCGACTGGCACCTCTACGCGCTGGAGACGTTCGATCGTGGGGCGATTCAGAACAGGATCAAGGCACTCAAGGACGACGGTCCGCGCCCGTTCCAGCGCCGCAAAGCGCAAAAACTGGCCGAGACACAGGGCGACAAGTCCGATTCACAACTGACCCAGGAGCAACGCGATCTCATCAACCAGCGATTGGCGGAGGGAGCCGAGGTTGTGATGGTCCTGCCCAAAGACTCTTACCGGCGCGCGCGGGGACGACTCGGCGACAAATTTGAATTTGATTCGCTAACGGAATGGACGGAGATTCGTCCCGGCCCAAGGGACAATGACCAGAACTATACTACGTGGGCGTTGTACCAGATCAAGCCGCACACAACAAAGTCATCGAGCGTAGCTGATTTGGAACAGCAGATTGATAATTTGGACGCCAAACTGCGGGACGAACGCGCGGATTTCGACGCGCGGTATCCGGGCGCGCAGCCGGCGTGGACGAAAGTGCAGGATACAGAGCGCGATTTGCGTGATCTGCGGGAAAAGTTGAAGAAGTTAAGCGCCAAGAAGTCGTCGCCAGCCGTGTCCAAGGCCACTGTGGCAGCGACCAATGCGCCGCCGCCGACTTCCGCAGCGAATCCCGGTGAGGTGAAAAAATGAATGGCAACCTGCGGCAGTGGCGCACAATACGTGGCTTCACGCTGGTGGAGTTGCTCGTCGTCATCGCCATCATCGGGTTGCTGGCAGCGCTCTTGATGCCGTCCCTGGGAACTGCGCGCAAGAAAGCCCGGGCGGCCGGCTGCATCAACAACCTGCGCCAGCTCGGCCTGGCGGTGCAGATGTACACCGATGACTCGGGTGGACAACTGGCAGGGTTGAGCGGCATTTTTCCGACGTGGGGGGCTACCAATAGCCCGCAGGCCTGGACCCAGCTTTTGTTTCCGTACGTGAAGACCACCAAAGCCTATCTCGATCCTGACCGGCCACCCTGGATGCCCGAGTTGCCCGTGGCGTATTACCTGAACCTGCTTCCGGCGTACGTGGAGGCGGGCTCGCCCGGCACGGGAATTTACGCGATCGATTTCCGGCAAATCAGCAACCCCTCCGCGTTCATTCTGATGAGCGAGGACCTTTTCATCAGCCCCCAGCAGGAGATCGATCCGACCAACGAGAGGGCCGACCGCACGGGATTCAGCACCACGTCCGGGACTTATCCGCCGCCGCATCTCGGTTACGCAAATTTTTTGTTCGCGGATGGGCATGTGGCGCCGTTTGATCATTTCGACGTGACGCAGATGACATATTGGTACGACAAAATGGCCAACTGGCAGTAGCGACTCGATGATTCTCGCGTAGCGACAACTGGATTTATGAAAGACAACTGGAAACTTTGGCTCGCGGTAATCGCCTGTACGATCGTCATGGCCTTCTGTGCGCGGCGGGCTTACAACGCGTTTCACGAGCGTCCGCCGTCGTGGGTCAAAACAGAAGACCGTGTCGGTCCTGCGATTGGTCGAGACGGCCGGCTGAATGGCGCGTGGAAAGAATTCAGCGACCTGCTCGGGACGGTGCGACGCGAATCCGCGCAGCAACAATTACCCGTCGGCGGCGTCTCCTTATTGGCGCTCGAAACCGACGCAACCAACGCCGTGTCCATCGCCACGGAGCCGGTGGTGAACCAGGGCTTCAATCCGCTCAATAACATCCAGGCCTCCATCGGCGGTGATGAAAGGCGATTTGTTGGTTTTTACGCGACCGATGGCGGACCGATTCCGTTCACAATCGTGCGCGTGCCGGGACGAGGGCGAAACCCACCCGTGACCCTGCATCTCAAGAGTCCGATTGCGCCCGGTGAAACGCAGTTAGTGGTGCGCGTCGAGCGACGGCGCGCACCGGTCAACATCGGCAAGGATGGAAAAGCGCAAGCCGGTCTCGGCCGTTTTCCGCGAACCCCGAACGCGGTTTACGCGCGCGCGATCGCATTGCCGCCCGGTGGCGTGATTGTCCGCAGCGTTCCAGACACCACGGCGACGGTATCGGGGGACGTGGCCCCATTGGTATCGTGGATTGGCACCGCAACCAACGCGAACGCCCCAATGAGCGTCGTCTTCACCCTGCCGAAGTAGTGCCTTACGACGACGGTATCAGACGCCTCTTCCAAAATCTTCCCAAAAGCCACGCAAACAGCCGATGCAGAGCCACGCTGATGAATGCCAAGAGAATGCTTCCAATGACTGCTCCCAAGAAAAGCATCCAAAAAGAAGGATCTGGAGCACCTGTCGTGTCATTATTGTCGATCACCACTGCAAACCAAAGAAAACAGAAGAAGAACGGCCAAAGGATTAATGCAACGAGAAGCATGATCCCGAAATGCAAGAGCAATGCAGCTTTCCTGCTATCAGCGTGTTGCGCCTGTGAAATGAGAGGGTGGTCTGTCGTGAAAACATTCATATGCGCGGAATTAGTGAGCTTCCTCGCAGTTAATCATCCACGGGATGCCGAATTGATCCACCAACATGCCGAAACGTTGGGCCCAGAAGGTCTTTTGTATGGGCATGGACACCGTCCCTTTTTCCGACAAGGCGTGGAAGATGCGTTCGGCATCGGCCGGGTCGTCAACGGCGATTGTCACGGAGAAGCCTTGCGGCTTCTCATAGTGTTTCGGCGGTGCGTCAGCACCCATCAACGCCTGGTCGCCCACCATCAGGCGGACGTGAAGGATCTTCTTGCCCCAATCGGCCGGGACTTTATCCGCCATCGGCGACTCCCCGTAGGTCATGGTGAATACAATCTTGCCGCCGAGGCACCGCTCATAGAACTTAAACGCCGCCTCACACTGACCGTTGAAACTCAGATAGGGATTCAATTGCACGATGCGCTCCTTTATTGATGTTTTTTAGCCCTTCCAGATTCATTAAACCTCCGGGGGCTCGCGCAAGGAAGCAGAAAAGGGAAGGGCGCGGTGTCGTCCCGAACAATCCGCTTGACATTCTGCGTTTAATTCTGTAATTTCTGTCATAACAGAAATGAAGCTGACACCGCTAACGAGAAAGTTCATCCTGCACTGGGGGGAGATGGGGACCCGCTGGGGAATCAACCGCACGGTGGCCCAGGTGCACGCCTTGCTGTTTGTCTCACCGAAGCCGCTTAACGCGGAAGAGATTTCCCTGACGTTGTCCGTGGCCCGCTCCAACGTCAGCACCAGTCTGAAAGAGTTGCAGAATTGGGGCTTGGTGAAAGTGCAACACGTCCTGGGAGATCGGCGCGATCATTTCGAGACCCACAAGGACGTCTGGGCGCTTTTCCAGATTGTGATCCACGAGCGCATGCGGCGCGAAGTGGAGCCGACAATGGGCTTGTTGCGGGAAGCCGTCGAGCAGGGAAGGGCGGGGGGCAAAGAGGATGAACACGCGCGGGAACAACTGGCAAAGATGCTCGAATTCTTCGAGGCCGCCTCGGCCTGTTACGCGGACGTTGGAAAACTCCCGCCAGCGACGTTGCGGAAGTTAATGAAGATGGGCGGAAAGGTCGCGGCCCTATTGGGCTAAACTTTTTTTGGATCATGAATTCTGTAATTACAGAAATAACTGACACAAGTGGCGGATGTGTGTTCTACGATGCCCAGTGCCGGTTCTGCACGACCTGGGCTCGCCGCGGCGAGCGGTGGCTCGGAAAGCGCGGATTCCGGTTCGCCCCGCTGTCGGAACCGGCGGACGAGATGAAACTGGTGACCAATTCTGGCGAGGTAATCGGCGGCGCCCGCGCGGTGGTTTACCTCGCGCGACAAATCTGGTGGGCCAGGCCCTTGTGGGCTGTGAGTCGCATCCCGGGTGTCCTGGGGCTGTTGGAATGCGGTTACAGCCGGGTTGCGGCAGGAAGGTATTGTTCGCCGACCACCCACAAGCGGCGCAAGCTGCGGAGTCTGACGCGGAGGTGGTTGTGCTAATGCGGCATACATGGCAACGGCATCCATTTCCGGTACGGGCGTTCTTCCGTCATACGCTGGTACTGACCTACGCCGTCCCGCAAGAGTCATTGCTCGGGCTGCTTCCGCCAGGGCTGATACCGGACACGCACCGCGGGTTCGGTTTGGTGGCGATCGCGATGGTGCAAACGAGGGCGCTGCGCCCCGCCTGTTTGCCGCCGTTGTTAGGGCGAGATTTCTTCCTCAGTGGGTATCGCGTTTTCGCGAAGTATCGGATGTCAAACGGCCACACGCTCCGGGGATTGCGGATCCTGCGTAGCGACACCAACAGTCAACTGATGCGGGTGATGGGGAATCTGCTCACTCACTACAATTACCAAGAGGCGATTGTGACGGTGCGCGAAGAGCCGGAGCGACTGGAGATCGATGTGCGAACCCCAAACGGTGTGGCCGATTTACGGGTAGACGCTGATTTGTCCATTCATCCCGCACCCTTGCCAGTGGATTCCCCATTCAAGAGCCCTGCGGAGGCTCGACGGTTTGCCGGGCCGATGCCGTTCACATTTGATTACGAGGCCCAGACGCATTCGATAATTGTCATCGAGGGGGTACGGGAAGAGTGGAAACCCCAACTCGCTACGGTGGAGGTTTTGGAGAACACGTTCTTTATGCAGCCACATTGGCGGGGGGTAAAACCGATTCTGGCGAGCGCGTTTTATATGACCAACGTGCCCTATTTGTGGCGTCGCGGCGTACGTTATCCACTGGAAAGGAGCTCCGCATGAAACAACATCGATACCGGGGCGTAATCGAGATTGCCTGGTTCAATTGGCATCAATATGTGGCGGGAACACTGGTCTGTCTCGCAGCCAGTTGGGTTTTGTTGTGCCTGCCATTGCCCGTGATTCCCCGCGCGTTCCTCGCATGGGGAACCGGTCTCGCCGGATACTGGTTGGTGGCCTCGCTTGCGGCGTCTCATTATATATACGATCGGTCGGGACTAACCACCTGGGAATGGGTAAAGCCGCTGTTTCCGACGCCGCCAACGCGATGGGCGAATATCCATTGCGGCTTTGATGAGACAACGGCGCCGCTGGACCGCATCTTTCCACGCTCGGAGCGGCTTGCCCTGGATATCTTCGACGACGGAGAGATGACCGAAGCGTCGCTCCTGCGCGCACGGCGTTATGAAACGGGGGCGCCTGAGGCGGTGCGCGCGCGATGCGATTCACTGCCCGCGCGGGACGAGCAGATGGACGCGGTATTCATGTTGTTTGCGGCGCACGAACTAAGACATCCCCTGGCGCGAACCGACTTGTTTCGGGAGTTGCACCGCGTGCTGGCGCGGGGCGGATGTCTGCTATTGGTTGAGCACTTGCGCGACGGCTGGAACTTTCTGGCGTTCGGTCCCGGGTTCTGGCACTTCCTGCCGCGGCGAGAATGGGAGGCGCAAATCCGCGAGGCGGGATTCACGGTGGAGAGGGAATTTCCCAAGACGCCTTTCGTACGGGCGTGGCTACTGAGAAAGGAGGCCCAATGATGACGATTCATCTGCAACGTTGGCTTGAGGTAGCGGCGATTGCACAACTGGGGGTGGCGGCGCTGAATCTGGGATTGGTGCGACTTCTCCAATGGAGGGAGCAGTTGGGGCGACTCCCGCTCCTGATGCGCGAGGTTTTTCAAGTACACGTGTGGTTCATTTCGTTCACCTTGGCGAGCTTTGGGATAATGACATTAAGATTTGCCGTCCCCATGGCGGCGAGAACAGATCCGGCAGCCACCTGGCTGGCTGCGATCATCGCCGTCTTTTGGGGTCTGCGCGTGTTCATCCAATTGGCGTACTACAGCGTCAGTCATTGGCGACACGACATGTTTCGGACGATGGTGCACCTTTTCTTGGTGATCATGTACGGCGGGATGGCGGTGGCGTATGGAATGGCGGCGTGGGGTGCGTGATGCTTGGGCTCTTCCAAGGTTCGTGGATGAGTGTGTTGTTCATACATTATGAAGTGGAGCCGGCGCGGTTGCAGGCGGAGGTGCCGTTTCCGTTGGATCTGCGCGACGGGAAGGCGCACGTGAGCGTGGTGGCATTTTCGCAGGAGCGATTGCGGTTTGCCTTCGGCGGGAACCTGACAAACTGGGTGGGGCGCTGGTTCGCGAACCATGAGTTCTTAAATGTGCGCACGTATGTGCAGCACGGGGGTGAACCGGGGATCTTTTTTCTCGCGGAGTGGGTACCGAAACGGATCGCGACCTGGTTGGGGCCGCCGCTCTTCGGGTTGCCGTATCGATTCGGGAATATTGAGTACGAGCATGGTCAGCGGATGATGCGCGGTCGCGTGACGGGCCGCGAGACGGCGTTCTCATACCAAACTGAACGGGACGCCGCGAAATGTTTCGCCCCTTGTGAACGTGGCAGTCTCGACGAATTCCTGCTGGAACGGTACGTGGCTTTCACGCAATGGCACGCGCTGCGGCGAATGTTTCGGGTGAAGCATGACCCGTGGCCGCAAGCGCGGGTCGAGGCGGCGGTTGACGATGAGAGTTTATTACGCGAGAGATTTGCGTGGTGGCGTGAAACACGACGGGTGAGCGCGAATTTCTCTCCGGGCGCGAGCCGCGTGATCATTGGCCGTCCGCAACTGGTTCTCCGATAGACGGGTTGGAGACTCGACGTTTTGCCACGGTTTTTCAAGGTCGTCTAACAACCCGGACATTTTACCAAACATTCTGGTTGCAATCGCAAAACCCCTTTTGATAGCTTGTGGTTTACCAGCCAATCTTTCCGAACGATAGGTAGGATGGAGGAGAGTCGAGTGATGAAATTTTCCAGAATGTGGTTGTTTGCCCTTGCAGGCATGGCGGGTCTTTTCCTTATGGCGCGTCACGGTCGGGCTGTGACTGTTGCCACGACGGACAACAAGATCTCCATTTACCAGAGCGCAGACAACAAAGTCATCATCTACCCGACTGGGGACGAAAAAATCGACCAGCTCAAAGAGAAGGGCATCCAGAAGGTCAAGAACTACGGTTCCTACTGGTTGGTAGAAGCGACTGACGCTCAGGTCGAACAGTTGACACAGCTTTACGGGGATCGGGCCGTCAAGGATAGCCGTTTTAACCGCATCCAGTTGAACGGCACATCCATTGATACGCTTTCTGGCGAGCCGACCGTTCCGGCCAATCTTCGCGAGGAAGAGGGCCCCGGCAAGCACCTGCGCCTGGTGCAATTTCGCGGTTCCGTGACCCCCGAGTGGCTGCAACTACTCAGATCGAGCGGTGCGCAGATCATCTCTTATGTACCCAACAACGCCTACCTGGTTTTGATGGATGCCACGGTCGAGAGAAAACTGGAAGTGATGCGCGGGCCAAGCGGCTCGATTCAGTGGGTTGGGGCCTATCATCCGTATTATAAAATGCCACGCAGTCTTCTGGCCGCTTCCGGGACGGATCCGATCAAGGTACGGGTGACTGCGGTCGATCGCTTCGCGGAGACGCATGCGGCCAGTAAGGTCATTGCCATGGGAGATGTCGCGTCGACCATGACGCACACCGGACAAAAGACTTATGAAATGGAAGTATTGCCGTCCGCTATTTCCCAGATTGCGGAACTATCGGACGTAATCTGGATTGAGCAAGTCGAGCGGAAAGTGCGGTTCGACGAAGTTCAGGATCTCATTCTCGCCGGGCAGACCAACGGTCTTGGTAACGGGCCATCGACCACCATGGGCATTACCAACTACCTGGATTTCCTGGTTAACTCGGTCGGGGGCGGGCTGAGTTCGTTCTTCGACCCGTTCACCTATGCGATTGTCGACGTCGCGGACACGGGTATTGATGTAATCAACCCTCTTACCGGCAATATTGTCCAGCCTTCGCTTATAGGTCACGTAGCCTACGCGGAGCCCGGCCTCGGGGGATATTTCGTTGGTTCCTCGGGAGATTCGGGATGCGCGGCATTGAACAACAACTTTTTTGGTACGGAGGACTTCTACGACCACGGAACACGGGTCGCATCGGTTATTGCCGGATTTGACGTTGCGACGAACGATTTTAATCAGTTTTCCATCTTTTCGACAATCGTAACGCAAGTGTTTAGCGTCACGAACGTTTGCGCGGGCGCTGGTGCCGTGACAAACACCTTTGTCCTGGACACACAGCCGTGCAACCTTACGACAGATATTATTTTCAACTGCACGAGCGCAGGGTCGTTTCCGGTGAACATTCCGCTTCCAACAGAGGTGATCGTCACACAGATATTTGATTCCGTTCATCAAGACCCGAGTGGGTTCCGTCTTGGGCTGGGCGTTTCGCCGTTTGGACTGATCGGCAGCTCACGCATCTGGAGGCAGTCTGCGGACACTACCGGCAATCCACCTCATGTGCGTTTCTTGCCCAATCCGCAACAGATTACTCCCTGCATGAATGGTTCTTTTCCGCTGGTCTTCTTCGCAGCTTATTCGGCGGGAGGGCGCATTCAGAACAACAGTTGGGGCGACGACATAAATACAAACGGTTCAAACGGCGGGGCGTACAGCGCTGAGTCGCAAGCATATGACATAGGTGTTCGTGATGCACTGTTGGCGGGGAATTTGGGAAATGGAGGAAACACCAACGGGACTCCCGGCCCATCGCCGTTGAATCAGGAGTTTATCATAGTTTTTGCCGGCGCTTCCATTCTTAGCGACGCCGGCGTGGCCGGAATTAACGGCGGGTTTGGGGACCTTCGTATTACTCCTCCGGCAACGGCCAAGAATGTCATCACGGTCACTGCTTCCGAGAGCGTGCGGTTGGATGGCAGCGGCTGTGACGTAATAGTCAATGAAGATAATTCATTCGACATGTGGCAAGATTCAGCGTTCGGGCCAACCCTTGATGGGCGGATCAAACCCGAAATTGTAGCGCCGGGCTCCTCAATCTATGCCGCGAGGTCGCTCTTGGCGGGCGCAATCGATCCAGTACTCGGAATTGTACCCGTGGTAAACCTAGACCCGAATGGGAATCCTGGGGGTAACTTTATCTTTTCCAGTCAGGTCACGAATCTTTACTGTGTGCCACCCCAGCCTTTTACCAATTTCTTCCCAAATCTCAGTCAGGGGTTTGTGCAGACTAGTGGCTCTGCCGTAGGCGGTCAACTATACGACTGCAATTCCGGCAGTAGTTACGCCGCACCTGCGGTTTCCGGAGCCATCCAACTACTTTGGTGGTATTTCCAACATCGTCTGACCAACGAAGTGGGACAGGCGCTATTGCAGCCGAGCCCGGCTATGGCGAAAGCGTACGTGTGCAACTCGGCGCGCTATATGCCGCTCACCAATCCTCAGACCGGCGCTACTGACACGCTGCCCTCCATCGCTCAGGGCATGGGCGAACTGGATTTGGCGCGTATGTTCGACGGCGCTGGGCGGATGATCCGTGACGAATCGACGCCCCGGGCAATCGACGTGGCATTGATCACGACCAATCCCTCTCCCCAGCAGACGTACTTCAGCCAATCGGGCCAAAGCTACGAAGCCAGCGGTCAAGTCCTCGATCCCAGTCTGCCATTCCGCGTGACGTTGGCCTGGGTCGATGCTCCAGGGGCGCAAAATGCCAGCTCGGAGCTGGTGAATGATCTGGATTTGCAGGTAACCGTTGGCGGAGTGACCTACAAAGGGAATGTATTTTCCGAGGATCACTCAGTGCCCGGCGGCGCGTTTGACGACGTCAACAACATGGAGAGCGTCTTTCTGCCTGCAGGCCAGACCGGCGCGTGGAGCATAATCGTACGCGCGAAGAATATCGCCGGCGACGGCGTTCCGAACGTGGGCGGCAGCAATGATCAGGACTTCGCGCTCATCGTTTACAACGCGGCGACGAATACCTTATCCGACATTCCGAATCTAAAGACGAACAATTCCTGTCAGACGGCGCTCCTCCTCACCCAGTTCCCGACAAGCTTCTCAAACACGCTCTCGAAAGCGGTATATACCGGCAATACCATGCCAAGTCCTAGCGCGGGACGAGGTGGTGTGGAAGAATTCTTTAGAATCGTCCAACCCACGCCGGGAACAACGTTCACCGTCAATACCCAGGGAAGCGCTTTCAACACAATCTTGTCCGTGTGGAACGTCCAAGTCCTCCCACAGACCGTGTTTGTTCGGGGAAATTGCGGCGCGCTGACAGAGCTCGTCTCGACCAATGGAGGATTCAATTCGCAGGTGTCGTTTACCGCGGATGGCTCGAACGACTATTATGTTGTGGCGGAACCCCTGAACAATGGATCGGGTGGCAATTTCGTGCTGAACGTGAGCGCGTCGGCCTCCCCGATAACAATCACGCCGAGCAGCCTCACCTTCGGCCAGCAGGTCATATTGACGACCAGCAGCCCGCAAACAGCTACTTATCGCAACGGCTCCACCGTACCCGTCCAGATTTCGAATTTGTCGATTACCGGCCCGGATGCCGCCGATTTCTCGGTGACTTCCGAGACCTGTGAGGGGAGTGTTCTTACGCCGAGCCAGAATTGTTTTGTCACCGTGGTCTTCACCCCGCAGGTTGGCCCGGTGGGATCGCGGCAGGCGAATCTGGTCTTCACCGATGACGCCACCGGCAGCCCGCGCGTTGTGCCACTCAATGGAACTGCAACGGCAGCAGCGCCAATCGTCTGTTTGAGTTCGAGCGGCACGCTTGACTTCGGAAATCAATTGCTCACCACGACCAGCGCGGTGCAAACCATCACGCTCACCAATTGCGGTTCGGCGGATTTGAACATTGCCAGCATAACCATTAGCGGATCTGGATCGAACGACTTCTCCTTCGGAGCCGGCACAACTTGCGCTGCCCCTTCTACGATCACGCCGGGGAGCACCTGCACGATTGCTATCCAGTTCAATCCACAGGCAGTCGGATCGCGGAAGGCAAACCTTTTGATCGCGCACGACGCGACAGGAAGCCCGACAATCATACCCCTGTCCGGCGTCGGAGCGGCGCTTTTGCCCTCAATCTGCTTCAGCAGTAGCTCGATTGATTTTGGGGGTGTCGCTGTTGGCTCCACCGGTTCGGTGGTGAGCGTGACCATCACCAACTGCGGGACGGCCGTGCTGACGAACAGCAGTCTGACGCTTACCGGTGCGAATCCTGGGGATTTCATAACCAACTCCGCCCCCTGTGGTTCTGTTGCCACGGGCGGTACGTGCGTGATCAGCTTGCAGTTTGCGCCAACCGCTGGTGGCTCACGGTCGGCAAACCTGGGGTTCGTGGACAATGCTTCCGGTAGCCCGCAACTGCTGCCGTTGATCGGCAATGGCGCACTCAGTCAGCCGGACGCCGCGATTGGGAAGACAGTCAAAGTAAAGAGAATGGTTGGCGCTGGGATCGAAAATAGCAACGGCGCTGGGCAGGAAATCACAAAACCGATTCGCCGGGGCGCGCGCAGTGGTTTGAAGTTCTTCGTGAGCTTGCAAAATATCGGCACGACGTCCGATCGGTTTACCGTGCAGGGCGACAGCGGTTCCACAGGCTTTACAGTGCATTACTTCCTGGGAGCCGTCCCCAACGATAGCGTCGAGGTGACTTCAGCCGTCGAATCCGGTGTCTTTTCGACCAGCACGTTGGCGCCCGGGGCGACCATCAGCCCCGCCACCATGATTCGTATCGAGGTGTTCGCGGACAAGACTTTGGTGGGCAAGGGTGCGACGGATACCTTCACACTCACTTTCGCTTCCGTCAGCGACCCGACAAAAGTAGACGTCGTGAAGGCCACTGTAATCGCGAAGTAGGCTACGGGCTGGACAACAATTGCCCCGGTAGAGGTGATGGCAGGGAAGTCAGACTCAGTGCAACCTGAGGGTGGACTGTTCCATAATGAAAAAAGCGTTCGAGCTATGAGAAGATTGGCTGGCATAAGTCTGAATCGTATTGCGAGCTTTTGGCTGCGCGTTTCTTTAATCGGCGCGGTGGTTGGGTCTGCGGGATCTGGCTCCTTCGCGCAATCTCAGGTGCCGTTTTACAGCAAGACAGAGCTTGCGCGGGCGGTGGCCGTCCAGCAAGCGAACCAATCGGCGATTCTCGCGGGCCAGGGTGTGTTCGGGGTCGGCGTTGGCGAGACGAATGGGACCCTGGCAATTACCGTGTTGGTCGATAGCACGAATCGCGCGGCGCAATTGCCGACGACTTTGGATGAGTTTCCGGTGACGGTCCAGGCGGTAGGGACTGTCCATGCTCTTCCATGCACCGGCCTTAACCCCCAGTCTGCGTACCCACTTCCCATTCCGCTTGGAGTCTCGGCGGGGAACATACTGCTGTTCGATAGCGGCGCCTGTTGTGCCAGCGGCACGATCGGGTTCAAAGTCCGCGACAATTCCTCGGGAAGGGTTGGCTGGATAAGTAATAACCACGTCGTGGGCCACGGCACGGACGGTTGTCCCAGTACGGCGCCGATCGGCACCGTCCAGTATCAACCCGGTGCTGTGGATAACAACTGCGGCGCGGCCCAGAACATCGGAGTCCTGAACCGCACCGTGCCCATAACTTTCGGAGGCGCGGCCAATCTGGTAGATTGCGGGTTTGTGCAGAGTTCCGATTCGGCCATATCGGCCAACATTCTCAATCTGGGCTCGCAGGTGAACAACGTGGTCCCGGCCTTCGTGGGACAAGTCGTCCAAAAGAACGGCCGTACCAGCAATTGCACCCAGGGGACGGTTACGGCGGTCAACCTGACCGTCAACATTGACTACTCCGAATCGGCTCCCTGCGCCACCAGTTGTGGGATCGCTACTTTCAACAACCAGATCATGGTCGCGCCATCTGCACCCTCGTCCGCGTTTGGCGCGCCCGGAGATTCCGGCTCGCCGATTGTCGATGCGAACAACAACGCTGTGGGGCTCCTCTTTGCCGGTGATAGTTCCGGGAACGCGTTCGGTAATCCCATCGGGACGGTGTTGAGTGCGCTGAACGTCAGCCTGAGCAGCGTCGCGAGTTCCCAGGTTGTTACCCGTACGTCCCGCTTCTGGTTTACGCATGGATTCTCGTCCGATGCGAATTGTGCCACCTTGTTGGGTGCGATCAACTTTAATGGGGGCGTGCTCGACCTGGGATTTGTCACGCTGGCCACGGCCAACCGCAATTCGGACAACGTCATTGACGGTACCGACGCCTTCATCGAAGCGCTTGGGTTTTACTGGAGAGGGGCCGGTAAGACCGGTGAACCCAGCGGAACGCAGAGCCTGGGTTTGAAGTCATCGGGTCTGTGCGTCGCTCGCAAGCAGTTGGCCGTTGAACTGATCGCCGCCATCGCCAACACCACATTGCTGGGCACTTTTCCCCCGAATGCGACCTATGTTAACGGGCACACCGTCACGAATTTTCCGGGTGACTTGATCTCGCAGGCCCGCACGGCGGCCGCCGGCTTCGATGTTGCGGCTGTTCGCAGCATGACGGCGCTGCTCAAGAAATTCAATAGCAGTGGTCAAACAAACAATCTACCCAATGGCCTGGAGGAGTGTTCGGCCCAGCCGTCCAAGATACTAAAACCGATTTCGCGCGATCCCATGCTGCAGGATACCTGTCCCGGCATAAACGACACGTGCCTCGCAGCCAAGACGATCGTGTTTTCGGATGAAAACCCGGTCTTCAACGACTCCGTTAGCCTTGCCGGTTTTCACGATGACATCCCAAGCCCTGCTTGTAACGTTGGCGGACGTGATGCCGTTTGGCAAGTAAGTCCGCCAGTGGCCGCCAACGGGCGACAATTTAGTGTTTCCACCCAGGGCAGCAATTTTGATACGGTTCTCTCGATTTGGTCGGGCACTTGCAGCAATCTGACCCCGGTGGCGTGTGCAGACAATGTCCTGGGGAGCGGCGAACAGCTAACATTTACGACCGACGGCGTGAACACGTTTTTCATTGTCATTGAGGGTTCGGGCGGCGCCTTCGGTAATGTGAAGATGTCCGTGAGGAGCTTCTGATTTTTGGTGACGAAGAGCTGGAAGAAGTGAGTTATGCGAACGGAATACAGAGAGAATAGTAGTTGGAGTTTGCTGGGACGATTGGCGTGGAGAGGCCTGCTCGTATTCGCGTGTTTTGCCCTGACGGCTCCTTCGGCGCAGGCCATCGTGTCCGCGGGAAATGCGTTTTACCAGGTATTTGTGCAGGACACGACGGGCTCGGGTGTCGGGCTCTACACGGCGACGACCGGACCTTCGCATCCTGCGGGCCCTGGTTTGAACGTGCTCTTTGGCAATGGCGTGCCGGACACTTCGTTCAACACGATTCGTTCCTATTCCAGCAATACGGACTATACTCAATCACCCGGGAAATCAGGTGCAAACACAACGGTTTTCCTGGATCCGTTCGGCGTTGTAACCCCGCTGGGCTCCACCGGATTTCGAACCACCTACACATTGCCGGGTGGGTCAAATAGTTCGGATGCCATGACGATTGTTCAGGATGTCCAGGTCAACGGGACGACCTTTGAGGATTCGACAATTGAAGTTGCGACCACGATCATCAACAACGGGTCTAATTCCTTGAGCGCTGGTGTTCGCTACTTTTGGGACTACCAGATTGGCATTGACGATGGACCTACGTTTACGCCGGTAAATTCGATCGCACTGGTCTCCGCCAATTGCAATGTCCTTACCACGGAGACCCAGTTCAATGATCCAACGTTCGAGGCGTACCTCATGGTGGATAACGACCGTAATCCTCACCCCCCCACGTTCAATATCTTCGGGACTGTCGTCGGGCCGAACACCGTCGTTCCATTGCCGACGCCGCCGGATTTATTGCAGTACGTTTGTTGGCCGAATGCGTTTGGAACGGCGTTTGATTACACGATAAATCCGACTCTGGACATTGCCACGGTCAACTCCGCTTGCACTCCCGGTGGAGGAGATTGTGCTGTAAGTTACTTTTTCGGTCACAACAGCGGAACCGCCCTGGTGATCGACGCTGGTGCTTCCGCCACGGTATCAGCGTCTTTGTTCCTGACCCCCATCACCACGAGCACCAATAATGTCGGCTATATTACCCGCCCGTCGCGTTTCTGGTTCACGCACCAGGAGAGCAGTGATACGAATTGCGTTACCTTGCGCCGGGGTATCGACGCCAACTGCGGTGTCATGAATCTTGGTTTTATCACCTTGCCGAATGGCTTTTCGAATGGCGACAATGTCGAGGATAGCGAAGATGCAACGCTGGAAGCGCTTGGTCTCTATTGGAAATCCACCGGCTTTACGGGCGAAATCGGCGGGACGCAGAGTAGCCGGTCCAAAGCGTCGGGCGTATGCGTGAAGAGGAAACAGTTGGCGGTGGAATTAATTGCGGCAATTGCCAACGTCCAGCTGTTCGGCACGCAACCGGGGCAGGTGTCTTATGTGAACGCACACACAAATGTGACCTTCGCAGCGAACTTGATTGACCAGGCCCGTCAGGTGGCGGCCGGTGAGGATCCGGTGGCGATCACCAGCATGACGGCGTTGCTCAAAAAATTCAATAGCGGCGGCGAAACGAACAATTTTCCAGCAGGCCTCGTGGAATGTTCGGCAACGAGCACCAAAGTGTTAAAGAGCCTGGCGCATGACCCAACGACGCAAGCCACGTGCCCTGGTGTGAATAACAGTTGCGCGGCGGCGGCGACGGTGGCGTTTCCCAGTTCCGCCGGATCCTTCTCCAGCGCGGTATTCACCAAGTCGGTCAATCTGAGCAGCTTCACGAACGCATTCCCAAGTCCAACTTGTGGAACGGGTGGGCCGGATGCCTGCTGGAAAATATTGCCGGATGTCGGTGTGGCGAACCGTTCATTTACGGTCACCGCGTCCAAAGCCAACTTTGACTCCATGATTTCTGTCTGGGAAGGCAACTGCAGTAATCTGGTTGCAGTCTCGTGTACCAACAACCTCGGTATCACCGGCGAGACACTCAACTTCCGGACGGATGGCGTGAACACATTTTTCATCGTTGTTGAAGGGTCTGCTGGCAACATAGGGAAGTTGAAGCTCACCATCACCAGCCCTTAGCAAGCGCCTTGTTCGAAGCTTCAGTTCTTCTTCTCGACGAGAGCATCACCGGTCGCGGTAATTGTCGCCAGAACTTACGGGTGGGACAACAATGCAGCGAACCTTCCAAACTGTTCCGCACGGGCAGGCTCGCGCTCGGTGTAGATCGCGTGGAGATTGTTGCACATCCGCAGCAGGATGATTTGCGGCGTGGTCGGTGTCAGGAAAACAGGGTTAAATACCACACCCAGTCGTTTGCACAGTTCGCGGCAATCGTCCTCATCCAGTAACTCGCCCTCATGGAAGGGATCGAAGAAAAAGCTTACGGTGGCTGACTGCCATTTGAGGAGGAAATGCGCGGGCATGTTGATGCCGATCAGTGGAATACGCAGCCGCCGCGCCAGCAGCAGGTAGAGAACCGACAGGCTGATGGGAATCCCGATGCGACGGTCCAGGACGCGATTGAGATAGGAATTATCCGGGTCGTAGTAATCCTGCCGATTGCCGCGGAAGCCGAGCGTACGGAAAAGATAGTGGTTGCAGACCTCGATGGTGGACCGCGGTGTCTCGCGCCCGGTCAACCGCTCGCGTAACTCTTGCGCCATCTGGTCGAGCCGGGTGCGATAGGCGACTTCGTCCATCTCCGGGTAGCGGGTCTTGGCCACCAGCCAGCACGCGACTTCCAGGTCAAAATGGCTCCCGCACGTCGCGCAAAACTTCGCCAGTCCCTCCCAGGCCACCGTTTCACGAAGCGAGCGCAACATCAACTGCGCATTGCGTTGGGCTGCGGGTTCGCCATCGAGCACCACGGATTCCAGGAAGGTGATGCCTTCCGTGCCCCGTTCCGCCAACTTCTCCTGCACCAGTTGTAACTGGCGTGGATCCTGGTCCGCCAACAGCTTGGCGAGGGCGATGCGATCGGGTTCGCGCAGGGCTTTCATCGGCTGCATCTATGGCACATACCATCCCCCAAAACGCGACGGACTGCAACCATGTAAAAAGCGGGACCTCAGACCAGAAACTGGGTGGGATGCGCGGTGGTTCACGGTTTGCCCTTCAGGATCCAGGATGCCGCCGCGCCGATATCCTCGGCTACGTGGTCGGGTTTGACCTCCCGCTTTGCCAGCGTCTCGTGACCGACGCCGGTGAGCACGAGAACGGTCGATACGCCCGCATTAATGCCAGCCTGGATGTCGCTGGCGCGGTCGCCAACCATAAAGCAGCGCGACAAATCGAGCCCGTATTCACGTGCTGCGTCGCGCAGAAACTTGGGCTTCGGTTTGCGGCAGTCACAATTATCCTCGGGGTGATGCGGACAAACGTAGTAACGATCAAAATGCACGTGATGCTTGCCAAAATACTCGTCGAGGTGCGCGTGGATCGATTCGACAGCTTCGCGAGTGAAGTACCCGCGTCCCACGCCGGATTGGTTGGTGATGATGAAAAGCTTGTAACCGGCCTCTTGCAATCGACGGAGCGCTGCAGCGGCGCTGGGAATCACCAGGACGCGCTCGACGTCGCCGACGTAATTCGAGTCCTCCATGATCGTGCCGTCGCGGTCGAGAAAGACGGCGCGGTTGCTGGTGCTTTGATTCATTGTGAACGCAGCCTACCGAAAGCGCCGCTCTTCGCCAAGAACGTTGTCAGCCAGCCAGCCAGCCAGCCCGGGCAGGCGGCGAACCAGCGGGATGATGGCGCGGGCCGCGCGCTCGCGATACATCACGCGATGGAGCCATTCGTTCGTCCGTCCGCGCCGCTGGTAGAGCGTGGCAACGCCCGCGACATAATTCCTTTCGGGTTGCGAGAGGCCGCAGATGGACTGCGCTGCGATCTCCGCCGTCCGCAGGGCAAAGAGAATCCCCTGGCCCGTGAAGGGTTCCATCACGCGCAACGCGTCACCGACGAGAAAAACACCGTTCCGGGCCGCGATGTTCATTGGCCCGCGCAACGGATGCGCGCTTTGCAGTGGCTCGATCGGTTCGGGATTGATGCCCAGATTCTGGAAATGCGAGTTCCGGGAGACGGTATGCCCGAAAAGCGCCTCGCAGTCGTTGTGGAACCGTGCACCGCGCCGGTCGGTCACGATACAGAGATTCGCCCGCTCGCCATCCACGCGTACCAACCCACAGTAACCCCCCCGAAAGAGATGAAGTTGGACGCGCTGGTCCAAAGCCGCTGGTGCGCGAAAGTGGGCCTGGAATGCGATGTGACCATTCCTTTCAGGAGGCTTGCGAACGAGACCCGCGCTCCGCGCCGTCATTGAATGCCGCCCATCGGCGCCGATGATGCCCTTCCTCGCGCGATAACATCCCGTGCTGGTCACAACCCGTCTCTCCGATGTTATTTCACGGACGGTTTCATCCTCGAAAACCTGGACACCGCAGACCCTGGCGTGCTCCAACAATACCTGGTCGAATAAACTGCGACGAATGGCAGCCGCTCCGCGCGGCATGGGAACGTTGACCACCCTGCCTGCGGGCGCCGTGAATACCGCGGCCTCAATTTCATGATGCGGCAGCGCGCGAATTCTTTCTGCGATGCCAAGGTTTTCGAGCACGGGCCAGCAGTTCGGGTTGATGACGTCCCCACAAACTTTGTGGCGTGGGAATCGGGCGCGCTCAAAAAGCGCGACGCGCAAACCGCGCCGGGTACACAACGCGGCGGTGGCCGCCCCGCCCGGCCCGCCGCCGATCACGATCACGTCGAAATCACTCATGGCGGGCGAGGATGATGCTGGCGTTGATTCCGCCGAAACCGAAACTGTTGGAAAGGATGCAACTCACACGCGCATTGCGGCCCGCATTGGGAATGCAGTCGAGGTCGCACTCGGGATCCCCGTGCGTCAGGTTGAGCGTCGGCGGGAGATAATTGTGTTCCAGCGCCAGGCAGCAAATGGCGATCTCGATCGCCCCTGATGCGCCGAGCGGGTGGGCATGGAACGGTTTGGTGGAGCTAACCGGAATCTGTCGGGCGCGGACCCCGAAAACCTGCTGGATGGCCAGCGTCTCCGCGGCATCCCCAAGTGGCGTACCGGTCGCGTGGGCGTTGATGTAATCGATGTGTTGAGGAGACACACGCGCATCCACCAGCGTGTCGTGGATGCAACGCGCCGCGCAGGAGCCGTCGGGACGGGGCGCGAGCATATGGTGGGCATCGTTGTTGCAGGCGTACCCGAGGATTTCGGCGAAGACGTGCGCGCCGCGCGCCAGCGCGTGACCTCGCTCTTCCAGAATGAACATCGCCGCGCCTTCACCCATGACAAACCCGTCGCGGGTGGCATCGAAGGGGCGACAGGCGCGGGCGGGGTTGCCGTTCCCTTTGCTCATCGCGTGGAGCACGTCGAAAGCGCCAAACGTGAGCGGGGCCAGCGGCGCTTCGGCCGCGCCGGCGACCATTGCCACCGCGCGACCCTCCTGGATGTGGCGGAACGCTTCACCCAGTGCAATTGCGCCCGAGCCACAACTATTCGAGTTGGTGCTACCCGGGCCGGTGAAGCCGAGTTCGATGGCGACGTGAGAGCCGCCGGAGCCGCCGAATACGAGGAACGCGAGCGCCGGATTCACGGCACGGATTCCCTGACGCATGAATAACTCATGTTGATGCTCGGCCAGGGCAACACCACCGAGCGCCGTGCCGGCGCAAACGCCCATCTGCGGGAAGGGCGGGTCTCCAGGGCAAAGAGGTTGGCCGCCTTGTTGCGAATCTTCGAGGGCCATCTTCGCCGCAACCAAAGCGAACTGCGCAAAACGATCCAATCGTTTCACGCGTCGCGCAGGGAAGTACGCCAGCGGATCGAACTCGTCCACTTCGCCCGCAATCTGCGACTCAAATCGTGAGGCATCAAAGCGCGTGAGGCGGCGAATCCCGGACTTGCCACGCTGGATTCCCCGCCACAGCCCGTCCCGGCCGCAGCCGATGGCGGTAAGGGCCCCAATTCCGGTGACGACGACGCGATGGTGTGGCATGACTCTTGAAGTTACGAGCATTCAGGCACCGTTCTGTTCCAGGTATTGTTTGAACTGCGACAAGGTGCGCGTTGCCACGGGCCGGATGAACATTTCGCCCAACACGTTGTGCGCGAACCAGCGACCGAAAGCTGAGTTGCGATCCAGTTCATGGGAAATCGTGATCCGCACACCCTCGGGCGTGGGTGTATACGTCCACAGTACCTGCATCCCGCGCGTGAACGCCTTGAGGTGCTCGAAATGCAGTTCGCGCGCATTCGGATCAACGCGGAATCGAGACGTCCACTGGATCGGCACCCAGCCACGGCGCGCTGCCATTTTGACGATCAGGCCGTCGTCGCCGGTGTTGAGGACGCGAATCCACCGATAGTGCGGGAGTACCTTGGGCCAGAGCAACAGGTTGGCCGTGGTCTCGAAGATCTTTTCGAGCGGGGCTTTGATGAGAATGGAATTCTCGGTACGAATGCTCATTTGCGTCCTGCCAGTACCATGCGAAAGAACCGGTGGCGGCGGATGGTAAAGTGGTCCAGGCCCGCGCGCGCGGCCATCGCACGCCATTCGGCAATGGTGAAGGCGCGTTCGCACGAGGCGGGTGCGTCAAAACGCGCGATGGGGTTGGTGATGATCGTGTGCGCCATGAGCTTGCTCAAACCGATTGCGACCCGGTTCCTCCGCAGGTCGTTGATGATCCAGCCGGCGCGCGCAATATCGCGGATGCGTCGCAGGATTGCAACTGCGTCCAACTCGGAAAAGTGGTGCAGCGCGAGCGAGCAGAGGACCACGTCGAAGCTGGCGGCGGGATAGGGGAGCGCGAGGAGGTCCTGTTGCTCAACGCGGATTTCAGGCCAGCCAGCTGTATTTTCGCGCGCGATCCGTAAAATCTCTGGATTGCCATCGACAGCGGTAATGGCAACGTCCACCTGCTGTGATCGGGCCCAAGTGGCAATGGCGCGGGGTACATCAGCCGCGCCTGTGGCAAGATCGAGAATTGTTAACGCTCTCGATCGATCTCGAGAGTCCGAGAGCTTCTGCAAGTAAAGCAATGGAATGCGGTAGCCGCCGAGGTAGCGGTTGACGTCTTCGAGAACGCGGAGGTCGGCACGCAGGAGCGTGGGTTCGTTGCCTCGGCGATCCATGATCTCGGGGACCATGGGATCGAAACGCCGCGACGGAACCAGCAGGCTCATGGTGATTTCAGGGCGAGGACGGCGAGCATCCGTCCCGTTTGGCCTTTTTCAGCCCGGTAAGAGAAATAGTGGTCGAGATGGCAGGCTGTGCACACGCGGGGATTGTGAACATCGCTCACACCTGCCTGGCGCAATTGCTGTTCAACACTACTCCAGATATCCATTTCGTAATGACACGGCCCGATGGAAGGACTGATCAATGAGGTGCAATCGGCGGGATCCGTTCCAAACTTCTGTTGCATGGTCACCACGGTACTTCCCACGATGTTGGCGATGGTTCCCTTCCTGCCAGAATGCACCAGGGCGATGGCTGGTGTCCGCCGGTCGACAATGAAGACTGCGGCGCAGTCGGCACAGCGAATTACCAGCGGCAAACCTCTTACGGATGTTGCCAGCGCATCGACCATCGGCACGCGCTCGCCGGTAGTTTCAAAGATGACCGCGACGCCATTGCCGTGGGTTTGCTCGGCGGAGGCAAAGCGAGTCGGGGAGAATCCCAGCGCCACGAGCGTGCGGCCCTCGAAATCGTTGGTCTTCGTGTCTTCTGTCGTGCGCAGCGTGAACGCGTGGGTAGCGAATGGGAGTTGGTTTAGCGGCGCGAAGGTTTCGAACTGCATGGATCAATTGGCCACACGCACCGTCATCCCGGTGACACGTTCCAGCGTGGCGATGGCGACATTGTAGTCGTGGAGTGCCTGGACTTCATTGGAGCGGGCATCGGTAAGCGCGGTCTGGGCGCTGAGAACGTCCAACTGCGTGCCGGTACCGGCTTGGAAACGGGCTCTGGCCAGCCGCAGACTTTCCTCGGCTTCTTCCACGGTTTTCTTCTGGGCTTCGATCAGTTCGATGGTCTGAAGATAATCGGAGTAGGCCTGGCGCACATCGAGTTCCACCTGGCGGCGCGTGTCGGCATAGTCGAGATTCGCCTCCTGAAGTAGTGCCCGCGCCTCGCTCACTTTGCCGCGAGTAAGCATGCCGTCGAAAAGCGCCCAGGTTACGCTGGCACCGGCTGTCCAGCCTTCACGAGTAGCATCAGGACTGTTGAAGAAGGTGTCGTCATGCCAACCGTAGTTGCCGAAGACGGAGGCTTCCGGTTTGTAGCCGGAAGAAGCGACTTTGACATTGGCCTTGGCGACACCGATTTGTTGTTCTGCTTGCAGCAACTCCGGGCGATGCTCAAGCCCCTGTTGCAGCGCGGTAGGGAGATCCCAAGCGCGATGCTCGTAAGCCAGTGTGCCCTCGAAATTAATCGGAGTGAAATCGTTCGTTTGGGTGGTGGAATCGATGGCCAGTAGTTTCACCAGGGACTCCTTGGAGATGCGGAGGTCGTTCTGGGCACGAATGAGCGGCGGCTTGGCGTTGGCCAGTTCGACTTCGGCGCGCAGGACGTTGAAGCGCGGGACGGCGCCCACGTCGTACCGCGACTGGGCATCCAGGAGTTGTTGTTCCAGCAGTGTGACGGATTGCTCGCGGACCTCAGCGATGGCCTTGTTCAATAGGATTTGATAGAACGCCTTCCGTACATCGAGAATGGTATCGGCAACAGCCTTTTGAAAACCGAGCACCGCGATCTGGTCGGACAGCTTTGCGGCGCGGACAGCGGCACTAACGCGTCCACCTTGGTAAAGCAGCTGCGAGATTTGGACCTGCGCACTCCAGGGCTGTGTTTGGTTCCCAAAAACGGTATTGGTACCGCCGGAACCCGCAGGGAATGGGAATGCATCAATCGCGCTCCTGGCGATCATCTCGCCGGAGCCGGACGCGGTGATCTGCGGCACGGCCGGCGCGCGTGTCTCAACGATGACGCCCTGGGTACGGCGGATCTCTTGTTGGGCCTTGAGGATCGACGGATTCTGTTTGATCGCCAGGTCAAGGCAATCCTGGAGTGTTAGCGACTGGGGGAGCCCGGTTGCGCCAGCGGCCGGCGTTGGTTTCACAACGGAGAAAAGCAAGGAGGCGGCCAGGAGGCCGCAGAGGGTTTTGATCATGATTTCGAACTCACTGTGGTTGGTTGCTCTGGGAGTAGTTGCTGGAACGATTCCGGCGGGCAGTGGTAGCCCTGCAGCGCATTTTGTTTGGTTTGTTTCGCCATGTCGAACTGCCTGGTTTCAAGAAACACCTGAATGAGCCCATAGTAAGCGGAGCAGATATGATTGTGGACAATCGCGCAGTCGGAATTGAGTCGTGGTTGTCCCTGGGACATGACCACCGAACATCCTTCATGGTCGATTTGGCGGTAAATGTCCACGAGCAAGCGCAGAGCCTCCGAGCGATTGCTGTCGAGCAGCAGCGCTTCCAGCAACGAGATGCCGGCTTCCTCGGAATGTCCAGTGGAGAGATAAACCGACGCGATGCTCAGGTAGGCATCGGGATTCGTGGGGGCCAGATGGCGCATGGCAGTGTAGGCATCGAGCGCCTGCTGGTATTGTGACATGCGCATGTAGGAAAGCCCGAGGTTCCAGTAAATCTCATGGTTGCCGATATCCGGGATCTGGTCGGGTTTGCGGCCGCGCTTCAGTTCCTTGCGGCGGTTGTCGTCGTTGAATTCGTGGTCCAGCGGCACCGCTGCGCTGAGGGCTTCGACGGACTTCTGGTACCACGGGAGGCTTTGGGGAGTCGGCACGAGGGTGCCGTCCGGAGCGCGCTGGGCGAGCGTGTCGCCCTTGATGCGGTAGTAGGCGCCGAGGTGGAGGAGGACGATCTGCGTCTTGTCCGTGACATCGCGTGCCTTTTCACCCTCCGCGATGACGCGATCGATGTTCTTGCCCTCGGGGTCCTTCTCGTAGAGCGCAAAGGCGAGTGACTTGTGGGTCTTGAAGCTGTTCGGGCAGGCTTCGACGGCTTTCGTCCACAGCCGTTCATCATCCTCCCAGTCAGGATTGCGCAAGAACGAGCGCGCGCCGTACGCGACGACCATCAAGCTGAGGGCGGTGCGCGCCACGACCTGCAGCCAGATGCGCTGCGCCCACGCCGAGACATCCATTTGCGGGATCAGGTTACGGCAGATCGCGTAGACGGCGAGCACCACGCAGCCGACGAACCCGATCAACGGCATGTACAGGAAGCGTTCCGCCATGATGCTGCCGATGCACCACGTCTCTTTAACGATGGGCCAATTGAACACTTGCCAACTAAAGATGTGCCAATTCTCAAAGAGCGGCTCGCCCAGTTTCGGGAACAGGTTCGACGTGGGTAGCAAGGTCCCGAAGAAAAAAAACACGAAGAAGAAGAGGGGTTTATTGCGGCGATAATTACGGATCGCGACGAGTAGCACGGTCGCCACCGAGATCAACGCAATGATGGCTTTCCAGTCTTCGAACGTGCTGAAGTGCCAGTTGACGATCGGGACCTGGTTGTAGGAATAATCGCACGAGAGCACCTGTGGCCAGACAAGCAGCCAGAAGTATTTCCCGATAACCTTGATTGCCGTCAGGCGCGCCTGCCAAAAACCAACGTCCGGGCGGACCAGCGGATTGTCCACCCAAGGCAACTCGGGCGGTCGCAGATTCCCGAAAACCCAACTTCGTGTATAGAACATCGCGAGTACCGGGGCAGCGAGGACAACGTAACCTTTTAGTCCAAATTCCCAAAAATTCGAGATGAAACTGAAGAGCCAATTCGGGTGTTTCCGGTGGAGTCGGAAGGTGAAGTCGTAGAGCATCAATACGCCGAGTACGACGATCCCGGTTTCCTTACAGAACACGCCGACGGCTGTTGATAGCAACAAGAGCAGCAGGGATGGGAGTTTGGCCCAACCACCCACGAGACACGCAAACGTCAACGTGGTGGCGGCGAGCGTCGCCAGAGCGATCGTGATCGCGGTCCAATTGAGCAAAGTCGGTGAAACCCAGGTAGGAAGTTTCCAGCAGAGTAGGATGAATCCCGCCAACACCGTGGAAATCGCCGCCATGATGACCTGGGGGCCGGTCCATAACTTGCGCTGGCGATCGGTCGTCGTGCTCTTTACGTAACAGAGGAACCCAACCAGCAAAAACAGCGTGGCAAACAGGTCGGAACGTCCAATGATGTTCGTGACCGATTCGGTGGCCAGCGGGTGTGTGCCAAATAGAGCGGCGGCGAAGAACGCCGGCCAGAGCCGCTCCATCAGCACGAGCACCGCAAAGTAGACGAGGACGGTGTTGGCCCAATGCAGGAAGAAATTAATCCAGTGATAGCCCGCCGCATGATCGGTGTTGCCCAGGGTGTGGTAATTGAACATGTAGGACAGCGTGGTCAATGGTCGGTAGAGTCCACTGACCGCCTTCGGCCACCAGTAGTCTTCGTGGAAGATGAGACGGATATTATTGGGGCTGGCGTCGCGCAGCCGGGGGTCTTCGAGGATGATGAATTTATTGTCGAGCGCAAAGCCCGTGTTATGCACGGTGTTGGCGTACGTGAAGAGGACGACCACGCCGAGCACGAAGACGATGGCCAGATGGGCCGGAGTGCCCACCGCCGGCCACAATGTGGTCTTCGGAGGTCCCTCAGCCTCTGGCTGTTGCGTCGCTTTTGTCGCTGCGGCGTTTTTTTTCTTTTTTGAGCCCATGAACTCGGCACAAGCCTGATAATCAATTCCCTGGCAGATGCGGTGCGCCAAAGTGTGTCAGCAGCCCGCGGCAAAGTCAAAAAGGTTTTGCACAGCGAGAGCACGCGGTAAGATACGCCCAGACCATGGTGGACGCCTCGATCCTTATTGGCACGGCAGGCTGGAGTTATCCGGACTGGGAGAACGTCGTGTACCCGGCGGGCAAGGCGGCGGACCGACTTCGTGCCGTCGCACGGTACCTCGACTGCGTGGAGGTGGACAGTTCGTTCTACCATCCGCCGGCGGCGCGGACGACGGAAAGCTGGGTCCGGACGCTGGAGCAGCAACCCGGGTTCCGCTTCCTGGCGAAGGCATGGCAGCGGTTCACGCATGAACGATCCATGCCATGGACGCGAGCTGAACATGATCTGCTCACCACCGGGTTGCAGCCATTGCGCGAGGCGGGGAGGCTCGATAGCCTCCTCTTTCAGTTTCCATGGTCGTTCCGAAACGACCCAAAGAACCGTGACTGGCTGGACGCTATTGCGGATGCGTTTGCCGATTGGCCGCTGGCGGTCGAAGTGCGCCACGATTCCTGGCTCGCGGACGGGACTTTGGAGTTTTTCCGCGAACGACGCCTCACGTTTTGCAATATCGACCAGCCCGTGCTGGCGCATTGCCTCCCGCCGACCGCGCACGTGACAGCCGAGGTCGGCTATTTTCGCGTGCATGGCCGCAATGCAAAGAATTGGTTCCGCGAGAAGCAGGACGCGTATGGCGGACGCTACGATTACCTCTATTCGGCGATGGAACTGGACGAATTGCTCGCTCACGTTACAAAAATCACGGCGCGCACGAAGAAAACATTCGTGGTCTTTAACAATCACAAGGACGGCAAGGCGTTTGCCAATGCCCTGCAGTTCAAGGCGCGTCTCGTCCTGGCGGCGACTGTGCGCGCTCCCGTGTCATTACGGGAAGGCTTTCCCGTTCTCCGCGCCTGCACGGTACCCGATGGCGCGGAGCAGTTGCCGCTGGTGTAGGCCAGCGGGGAAAATCATTGCTTTCAGCGCGGTCTGCTTCTATAGATTTTGGGCCGGGGGATCGCAGAGGAGGAGCACGTTCAGGATGCTGGAGAAGATACTCGTACCAAGCGACCTTTCCGACCCGTCGAATTCCGTCATTCCCTACGCGGTGACGCTGGCGCAGGCGTTTCACAGCAAGCTGTACCTCCTCCACGTGATGGATCCCGCCTCACTCCACGAGCCGGAGTGCCTTTTGGATTTTCCGAAGTTGTCGAAAATGCTCACACTCGACCTGGGTGCGCCTGACTTGCCGCCCTTGAAGAAATCGATCGCCGTCGCCAAAATGTATCTCTATAAGAAAAATCGCGCCGCCGCGATCATGGACGCCGTCCGCGAGAAGAAGGTCGATCTGATCTGCCTGGCCGCCAACAACGGCGGCGTCAACCTCGCGTGGTGGTCGGTCGGCAACATCGTCGAGTCGATCATCGCCCGCGCGCCGTGCCATGTATTGTGCATCCGCGGACGGCCCGTCAAGGACAAGGATTGGAAGCGGCCACGCTTCAAGCACATCCTGCTACTGACGGAACTCGGTCCCGCCGGCGCTGAGCCGCTCGTGAAAGTTCTTCCGTGGGCCGACAAGCTCAACAGCATGCTGCATATCTTTCCCTTGGTAACGAACCGCGCCAAACGATTGTCCGCGAACAAGCCGCTGCCCGAAGCGGCGAGGCTCCACGCGGCCAGGACCAATGTCCTGTTGTTTGCCGATCCCGCGAAGCGGATGCGCAACCTCCTCAGCTTTGTCGAGAAAACGCCGATTGATCTTATCGTAATGGCTCCGCGCACTCGCGCGAAGTTCTCGAATCGACTTCTCAACGACATCCTCGGCAAACTCTTGCGGGCGACGGACAGCCCCGTCCTGCTACTACGCTGAAAGAATCTTGGCAATTGCTCGACGGTGCGCCGACGACAAACTCAACCGCTTCAACTCCGTGGCGGACACCCAGCGCAATTCGCCGGTGCGTTTGCTTTGAAGCGCGCTCCCGCATTGGCACTCGAACACGCGGAGCGTGATGCGGCGGTTGGTGATCGCGTGGCGAAGTTCCAGCAACTGTTTTCCCTTGCGGAATCGTCCGCGGCCCAAGGTCGGCAATTCCCACATTCCCGCCAGCAACCCGCGTTCGGGGCGGCGTTGCATTAGCAAGCTGCCATTTCGGCGTACAAGCGCCGCACTCGCAACAACGCATTCCGTCATTTGCGGCCGCCCGCGATTCGGCAGTTGATCGACCAACCCCTGCGCCCGCGCAACGCAAACGTGCCGCATCGGGCAGACCTCACAACGCGGGTTTGCCGGGGTGCACACCAGCGCGCCGAGTTCCATCAACGCCTGGTTGAATTCGCCGGGGTCACTGTTGGGCACCAAATCTTCCGCGAATTGCCAGAGTTTGTTCATCGTTTGTGGTGCCCTGACGTTGGCGGTGACGGCGAAGACCCTCGCGAACACCCGCGCCACGTTGCCATCAACCAGCGCCACGCGTTCCCCAAAGGCGATACTGGCAATCGCACCGGCGGTGTAGCGGCCAATGCCGGGAAGTTGGCGCAATCCCTCCGCCGTTCGCGGTAGTTTGCCACCGTATTCGCGAACAACAGTCTGTGCGGCCCGGTGTAGATTGCGCGCGCGCGAGTAATACCCGAGCCCTTCCCACAACTTCAACACGCGGTCGTCCTTCGCCCGCGCCAGCGCGTGTATGGTTGGGAATGCTCGTAACCAGCGTCCGTAATATGGCAACACTGTATCCACGCGGGTTTGTTGCAACATGATTTCGCTAACCCAGATGCGGTACGGGTCGCGCGTGGCACGCCACGGGAGCCGCCGGTGGTGGCGTCGATACCAGCGCAGCAAATCGCGGTGGAACGTTTCCCGAAAGCTTTCGAGATTGACCCGTGCGGTTGGTATGTGGAATCGTGTCGCCATGGCCGAGCGCACATCCTACACGTGTCTGCTGGATGCTGACAAGATTCCGCAACTGAAGCGCGACTTGCAGGCGCGCGGCTTTGATTTCCGCGAGGTGCCGTACGCTCACTTCGGGGCGATGTCCGACAGTGAGAAGGTCAATGTCGCGGTCTACACCAGCGGCAAACTGGTCATCCAGGGGAAGGGGACGACCGATTTCATCCAGTTCTACCTCGAACCGCAGTTGCTCGGCGAAGCGCGGCTTGGGTACGAGCATATTCTTGATCCGACGATGTTGGAGCCGCGCATCGGTGTGGACGAAAGCGGGAAGGGTGATTTCTTCGGGCCGCTGGTGATTGCGGGCGCGTTCTTGAACGAGGCGGCTGCGCGAAATATGATGGAAATCGGCGTGCGTGACAGTAAATTGATCAAGAGCGACGCGCGGATCGCCGAGGTCGCGAAGCAGATCCGCACGACACCAGGCTGCGTTACGGATGTTGTGGCCATCGGCCCCGAGAAGTATAATGAACTGCATGCAAGGATGCGCAACGTGAATGACATTCTGGGTTGGGGCCACGCACGGGTGATCGAGAACATGCTGGCGCGCGTGGACAGCCCGAAGGCGATTTCCGACCAGTTCGGCAACAAGCGTATCATCGAGAAGGCACTAATGGAACGGGGCCGGAAAATTCAGCTTGTGCAGCGGCACAAGGCGGAGAGCGATCTGGCGGTCGCAGCCGCGTCGATTATCGCGCGTGATGGGTTCGTGATGCGATTGCGCAAACTCAGCAAGGAATACGGCGTGGAGTTGCCGAAAGGCGCGTCGACAGCGGTCCAGGAGGCCGGCTTTCAACTCGTCGCGAAGCATGGAGGCGGCGTGCTCGGCAAGGTGGCCAAAACGCATTTTCGCACGACGCAGAAGGTTTTGGAAGGAGCGCCAAAATGAAGGGCATGATCGCGCTTGTGGTGGTCGTGTTGATCGGGTACGCGGGCCTGACCGGGACAAGACAGTTCAAGGCGAATGGCGACTTCTCGGAACGGGTCGACCATGAACTCAATTTCGTCGATGAAAACTCGATGGATTCCGTCAAGCAGGACCTCGTCAACGAGGCGAAGAAACTCGGCATCGACTTGAAGCCCGCCGACATCTACATCAAATACGAGGACACACAACAAGGCACGGTGGCACAGCATTTGGTCGGCAACCGACTCGACGTGACGTTCGTCAACAAGCTCGTCACCATCACGGTGGAATACGTCCAGCCGATCCTCGGGATTCCTTTTCACAAGCAAATCACGCAGAGCCATATCCGGCAGATTCAGGCCCCGCGCAAAGAGCCCAGCCCGGAAATGAAACAACTTTTGGACGCCACACCGCAGTAAAGTTTTAGGAGGGAGAACGCGATGCCGCTTTACGAATTTTCCTGTAGCAAGTGTGAGAAAGATTTCGAGTCACTCGTGCGCTCGGTCAAGTGGGAGGGTGCCGTCGAGTGTCCGCACTGCGGCTCGAAGACGCTGACAAAGAAGCTTTCCGTCTTCGCCGCGCAGGGCACCGGCCCTGCCACCGGCTCATCGTCCGCCCAGCAACCCTGTGTCCGCCCCGGCGGCTGCGGTTGCGTCGGCCCCCGACACCATCATTGATGTTTGGCCGGCGCAAAATCGAAATACGCGAAATTATTCCCGGCGTTGTAGTGCAAGGTCAACAAGTGCATCCCGGCCTCCCGGAAGGTAATGGTCCCGATCTCCGCCTGGTTCCAGATATGCCAACTCCCGGTGGCCATGGGTAGTTTGCATTCGCTGGCAGGCTTGTTGTCCACGGAGAACCAGATGGTTTTCGGCTCGTTGCTGTAGAGAGCCGTGATTTTATACTTTCCCTTTTCCAGTACGTTCACCGTGTAATTGACCCATTCGCCATCGGCCGTCCAGCCGATGTAAAGTTGGTTGGTTGCCGGAGTAAAGAAATTCGGATGATTGAAGTCCGCGAAGTCCTTCGTGTAGGAAATGTCCATGCCTTCTTCTTTTCGGAACCCCCAGATGTAAGGCGTCGCGTGCGGTCGCTGATGATTGGGTATCAGGTTGAGTTCACCGCTGCCGTGATTGACGGGATCGATATCGTGATACGCCACGCCCTCGCCGCCCAGGTCAAAGTAGGCGCATTCAATACGGCCAGGAATTGTCTGAGGCCCTTTCCTGTAGACCTCGTCGGAAAATGGTTGACCTTTATAGTCTGCCGGGAAAGTCGAGGAGACCTTCACCGAATAACTCGTCCGAAATTCAGTGCATCCAATGAAGCCGAGAGGTACAGCCAGGCACAGGACGAGAATGGGTCTGTTCATGCTGAACATTTGGAGAAGCACGGGATTCTTATCAAGCCAAATCGTAAGAAACCTCGCCAGTATCCCAAACCACTACTTGAACAGGGGCAAGATCTGTTTGAACTCTTGGGTGCCGGATTCACGGAGGAGTTCGAAGACGGCGGACTCGACCGTGGTGATGACCGCACCGCAATCGCGCATGCGTTCGATGGCGACGGTATAATCGGTTTCGTGACGTGAACTAATGGCGTCGGCGGCAACGTACACGAAATAATCTTTCATCAAGTCGATGGCCGTCTGTTGGACACACACGTGCGCCTCGATGCCGCAGAGGATGATGCGTTGGCGCCGCAGGTCTTTCACCGTCCGCAGGAATTCCTCCGAACCGCAGCACGAGAACGTCATCTTCTCCAGTGGAGTAATACCGGGCGCTGCCCTCCCGATCTCCGCGCAGACCGGGCCGAGGCCCTTGATGTATTGTGCGGTGACGAGGGTCGGGAGTTTTAACACGCGCGCTGCACCGATGAGTTTCTGGATCGCCGCAAGCGTTTCGGCACGACGCGGCATGACGTTCATGAGCTTCTCCTGCACGTCGATGACCACGAGCGCGGTATTTTCCGTCGTCAATCGCCAATCAGACATTCACACCCACCATTTCCGCAGAGTCCTGGGCGGCTTTGCTGTCCACCTGCACTGCGTGATAGGACAGGCCCACATCGAGCAACGTATACACCAGCGCCAGGGAAATAAGCAGCATCCCCAACTCGAACAGTGCCGTGCAAATCCATGTGGCCTCAAGGTCCAGCCACGCGACTGCCGCAATGGAGACCGAACAAAGGAGCAGACTCAGGCAAGCGGCGTAAAAGCTGGCAATGGCGTTGCGGGTGTAACGAGCGCGCCGCATCATTGACTGCAGTTGCTCGGCAATCTGCCGCCGTCGCATCTTGCTAAAGGCCGTCGCCACCGCCTCGTTCTGAAGTTCGGTACGTTCGTCGTTCAACTTGTGGATGCGGGCCGTGAGCATCGACTGCAGGCGCTGCAGTCCCCAGTTCATCGACGCCGCGCCCGAGACCATGAACATCGGGGCCAGCAACAGGCTGATGAATTGCGGGAGGGCGGTGGTCGTGGTTTCGATCATTGGCCTATCGCTTTCAGACCGACTTCCATTCGCACGACCCGGTAGCTCAACCACGCCTCGGCCAGCGCGAAGGCGACCCCGATCATCAGCCCCGCCAACCCGAGCCCGAACAGGGCGATCACCAACGGCCCCATCGGCGGCCAGCCGAGATGCGCCAGACCGATCACAAATGACGAAACCAGAAAAAGCAGGGTGCCGAGGTACAGCATGAAAACAGCGTTGCGCACGAGCTTGGCGCGGGCGAGCAGGTGGGGGATCTGTTCGACGATGCTCTCGCTACGGGCCTTCTCCCAGTTCGCCAGGGTGGGCCGGCGCAATAGTTCTCGACGTTCATCATTGAGCGCGCGCACGGCCTGGATCAGCGTCGAATACTTGTTCTGTAAACCCGCCAACAGCAATGAACTCGCGGTGAACAGCAACGCCGGCGTCATCGCGGCGTTGATCGACTGAATGGCGGAGTCGAGAGTGGTTGAAAGCATTCTAGGATTCCAGCATCCGTAGAAATTCCGGTTCAGTCAGCGTCTTCACACCGAGTTTGGTGGCCTTGTCGAGTTTGGAACCTGCGTCTTCACCGACGACCACGAAATCAGTTTTCTTGCTCACGCTGTCGGTGACGGTGGCGCCCGCCTTTCGCAACGCGTCTTTTGCCTCGTCGCGTGAGAATTTGGCGAGTGTACCCGTCACGACAACGGTCTTGCCGGCGAACGGGCCGGTCGCGGTGGCTTTCGGCGCAGCCTTTTCTTTCATCTTAAGGCCGGCCTTGCGCAGTTTCTCGATGACCGCTTGATTGCGAGGGTTGTGGAAGAAATCGTGAACGCTCTGCGCCATCACCGGGCCGACATCTTCAGCCTCCTGCAATTCCTCAATACCAGCACTGGCAAGAGCATTGAGGTCGTGAAAATAATCGGCCAGTTTACGCGCGCCGCCTTCGCCCACGTGCAGGATGCCAAGACCGTGAATCAGCCGCCACAATTCGCGTCGTTTGCTTTCCGCGACGGCAGTAACGACATTCGTAGCGGATTTCTCTGCCATGCGCTCCAAGTCAGCCAGTTGTTCGACAGTGAGCGCGTAAATGTCGGCGACGTCATGGATGAGGTTCTTGTCGACGAGCTGATTCACGAGCACTTCGCCCATGCCTTCAATATCCATGGCACCACGCGAGGCGAAGTGACCGATGGTGCGTTTCAGTTGCGCGGGGCAGGCGATGTTTTCGCAACGCCACGCGACGAATTCGGGATCGCGCGCGATGGGACCTTTGCACACAGGACATTTGCCGTCGAGATACTCGTCGAGTTTGAACTTCCTTCGCTTACTCGTTCCTTGCTTTGCCACGCCGACGACTGCAGGGATGACTTGTCCCGCTTTCTCGATGATAACCGTGTCGCCGATTTGGATTTCCTTGCGGTTGATCTCTTCCTCGTTGTGGAGCGTGGCACGTGAGATTGTCGAGCCAGCGAGGAAAACGGGTTCGAGTTCCGCTACGGGCGTCAGTGTCCCTGTGCGGCCAACCTGGATCGTGATGTCCTTGAGCTTCGTCTGGGCCTGCTCGTGAGAGTATTTGTAAGCAATCGCGAAGCGTGGGGCCTTCGCTGTGGCGCCGAGCCGCTTCCATTGGTCGAGGTTGTTGACCTTGATCACCGCGCCGTCAATTTCAAAAGGCAATTTCTCTTCAAGTTCCTGCAATTCCCCAATGTGAGCGATGACCTCCTCAATGCCTTTGCAGATCCACCAGTACCGATGGGTCACAAACCCGAATTCCTTGAGGGCCTCGAGCACGTCGGATTGTTTCGTGAATTCTCCGCCCTCAGCGACCGCGTAGAAGATTGCCTGCAAGGGACGTTGCGCGACCGTGGCCGGGTCGAGCTGCTTAAGAGAACCGGCGGCGGTATTGCGCGGGTTCTGGAAGAGCGGTTCACCTGCCTTTTCACGCGCCGCGTTTAGTTTCTTGAAATCTTCGACCGGGATGTAGGCTTCGCCACGAACTTCGAGTTGTTTGGGCGGGTTCTTTACGCGAAGCTGCAACGGGATCGCGCGAATGGTCTTGAGATTGGCGGTGATGTCGTCACCCGTCGTGCCGTCGCCGCGGGTCGCGCCAACGGCCAATTGCCCGTCTTCATAACGAACGGTGATCGAGACGCCGTCGATCTTGGGTTCGAGGACGTATTCGACCTTTTCGTCGGGCAGAAGCTTGCGCACACGGCCATCGAACTCACGCAATTCCTCGATGTTGTAGGTATTGTCGAGCGACATCATCGGCACGGAGTGCCGGACGCTCTTGAATTCCTTCAAAGGTCGGCCGCTCCCGCGCTGGGTCGGTGAGTCGGGCGTGACAAGGTCGGGGAATTGCTGCTCGAGCGCCTTCAGTTCGGCGTAGAGCTTGTCGTATTCGAAGTCGGAAATCTCGGATTTCGCCTCGACGTGGTAGAGATGATCGTAATGGCGAATTTGATCGCGGAGTTCAGCGATTCGTTTTTTGGCTGCGGCGCGATTCATAAGCTGCGTAGATGGCGATACCGAGGGTGCCTCCAATTGTATCGGCTGTCCAGTCCCATACGTCACACGATCGGTTGGGCACGAACCGTTGGTGAAACTCATCGGAAGCCCCGTAGGCCGATGCAATCAAGATAGCCACCAGTACGGACTTTGACAACGCCAACGTACTGGAGCGACGCACTGCGTCGATGACCAGAATGCCAAGGAGCCCATAGGCCCCGGCATGTTCGACTTTATCGAAGTTCGGAACCGCAGGCGCGATTGGCGGTAGCGACGACTGTGCCGACAGAAAGAAGATGGTCCCCGCCCACAGAATTGCAGGCAGCCACGCACGGATGTTTCGGCGCGCCGTCATAAATGATCAGGGGCTAGCTGCCAGCGGACGGCCTCCTGGATTCCTGGGCGAAAACCGACCTGTGGCTCCCAGCCAAGGGTGGAGCGGATTTTCTCGATTGAGTAGTGGCGTTGGTAGCCAAAGAGAAAAACGCGATAGCGGGTGAGAAGCGGTGGTTGTTTGGAATGAAGGAGGCAGGCGAACCACTCGGCAGCGCTGGCGATTGTATACGCCAGGGCGTAGGGGACATGGCGACGAACCGGGGAAGCGCCCGCGAGAGTGGCGATGATATTGAAAAACTCCTCCTGCGTGATCTTTTCGGGGTTGATAACGTTGTAGGCCTGGCCAATCGCACCTGTGGAACCTACGGCCAGGACAGCAGCGCGGGCGACGTCGCCAGCGTGGACGAGCGGCAGGGTCACGTGTGGATCACCTAGAAAACTGATTTTTTGCTCCCGTAGTAACGGAATGATGCGAGCGAGCATGGACCGGTCGCCCGGGCCATAGAGCATGCCCGGCCGGATGACGGTCGCATCGAGTTGTTTCCCGGACTGGCGCTGCCAGACGATTTTTTCGGACTCGATTTTGGCCCGCCGGTAGAAGTTTCGGCGATCCGTTGTCGCGAGTGCGAAGTCCTCCTTGACGGGCGTACCGTGCGGTGGGCGTCTGTAGACGCCGACGGTACTGAAATGGACCAGACGGCGACAACCGGCAGCGACCATCGCCTCGCAAATGGCTTCCGTTGGGCGGATGGTATTGGCAACAAAGTGCGACCAGGGGGCCCAATCCGAGACCGCTGCGGCGGCATGGAATACCACATCGGTGTTCTTGAGCACGTTCGGATCGAGGTGGTCCCGGCCGAGATCGCAAACGACACAGACCGCCCCCAGTTGTTCAAGCGGTTGCCGATTGGATGTCTGTCGGACGATTGCGGTCACCGACCAGCCGCCCTGGCGCAACTCCTTGACCAGATGGCGACCCAATAGTCCGGTCGCGCCTGTAACAATCGCGTGCATGGAAGTCCCTCGTATATAATATTTTTACTGCACTACCACACAAAAATCGTGTACAAGGAGAAGGGAGGTGGTGCCTTAAGCGGATGAAGGAGAAATGGATTCCAGCGCTTTTCGCGCTTTTTTTTAGCTTCGTCTGTATTCAGCGACTGCTGGAGACGTTCGCCAATCGGCCGGTTGTGAAAGGTGACCGGCTGATGCGGTGGTCGTTTCCAATCATGACGTTGATCCATTCGGGGGTCTTCGCCGGTTCGGCGGTGGAATACTTTGTGGTGAAGCGCCCCGTCAATTACGCGGTCAGCGCAATTGGGATGGTGTTGTATGTGTTTTCCCTGGTGCTGCGGAATGTTGCCATTCGCACCCTGGGCCGTTACTTCAGCCTCCACATCGAGATCCGGCAACAACATGAACTTGTCCAGGAGGGAGTATACCGTTACGTGCGCCACCCGATCTATTCCGCCGTGGTGTTGGAGTTGATTTCCGTGCCGCTCGTGGCCAATGCTTATATGACGCTGGCGGTGGCCCTGTTGGTGTACATGCCCATGTTGGCGTGGCGGTTGCGGCGCGAAGAACAGGCGATGGTGGAGAAGTTCGGCGGGCAATATCGGCAATACCAAGAGCGAGCGGGTGCGCTTTGGCCGAGATGGTCGGCCTGGTATAGGAACTAAGGAATCCAAACAGCAGTATGAATCCGCTCTTTTATTGTTTGGTGCTGGTGAACGCCATGGCGAGCGTTTCAGCGGGCGCAGCCGTGTGGTGGCGCAACCGCTCCAAACCCGTCGGCCCGGGTTTGGGATTGACGATGATCGTGCTCGGGGTGTGGGCCGGGTGTTTCGCGCAATATTTCCTGCCGCTGTCACCCAGAAATGCCCTGTTGTGGGGCCGATGGACGCTGGCAATGTCAGTGTTGAACCTGCCCCTGTTCTTCTACTCGATGTGCGCGATGGTTGAGCAGGTGCGGAGGTATCGCGCCTGGATCATAACGAGTTATGTGTTTTGCGGGGTCCTCTGGCTGGGGTTATGGGGCGGGTCCCTGGTAACGGGGTTGAGCCATCCGACCTACATGGACCATTACCTGCGTTGCCATCGGGGCTGGTACGCGGTGTTGGCGCTCCATGAACTGATCTGGCCGGTTTTCGGGGAATGCATCTTGGCGGTCAATGCGCTTCGCAGCCGGGGGTACCAGCGCACCCAACTGCTCTATTTCATGGTTGCGTCCATCATCGTTTTCCTGACCACGACATCGATTATTGTGCCGCTCGAATACAATATCGATATCCCGCCCTTTGGATTTCTGCTATTACCGATCGACCTGCTCTTTCTGGCCTACGTCATGGTCAAGGCGCGGATGGCGGATTACAACGTCGTCATCGCCCGGGTGTTCCTCTACGTCGTGACGATGGTCATCATCGCGGGTGTGAGCCTGGTATTCATCGGCGGGGTGGCGCTGGTGGCGCCGGGGTTCATGAACGAGAAGCAATTGATGTTCGCGTTCCTGCTGGCTACGGGGATCGGAGTGGGGTTGATGGTCAGCCTGCCCAAACTGCTGCCCCGCGCGGAGCGCATGATGCAGGAGCGCTTGTTCGCGGGCCGTTACGGTTATCAGGACGCGCTCTCGGGGTTGGTCAGAGAGTTAAGCACGCTGCCCACCATTGAAGAGGTGCTCAGCACCGTCGTGACCACCCTGCATTCCCAGATGCAGGTTTCACGGGTGCTCATATTGCTTCAGGATCCACTTTCGGGAGACTACCGGTTGCAGGCAGAGAGCGGTTTGGGGCCGCAGGACGACGTGGAAACGCTGTTGTTGAAGGAAGATTCGTCGATTGCGAAATGGCTACAGGGCAACCGAGATGCGCTGGTTCGCGACGAGATGGCGCGGCGCGCGCCGGTGTGGTTGCGGGATCAGCTCGACGCCGAGTTGAACCGGCTCAAGGTCGCCGTCGCCGTGCCGATGATTCTCGATGATCGTCTCGTGGGCTTGACCTGTCTTGGTGAAAAACTAAGCCGCGAGATGTTTTTCGTCGGGGACCTCCGCCTGCTGGGAACGCTCGCCACGGAAGTTGCCCTCGCTGTGAAATATCGCCGCATGGAAAGCGAGGTGTCCCGGAAAAACCGGCTCATCGAGCTGGGGACCATCGCGGCCGGCGTGGCCCACGAAATTCGCAACCCACTGGCGTCCATCAAGACGTTTGCGCAGTTGATGCCCGAACACATGGATGACCCTGAGTTCAAGAACGAGTTCAGCAAACTGGTGTTGAAGGATGTGGATCGAATCACAAAAGTCATCGAGAGTATGCTGGCCTTCGCCCGGCCGGCGCAGGTGAACATCAAGGAACAGCCCGCGAACGAACTCATAGAGGAAGCCATCCTGTTGGTCCAACCCCGCCTGAAAGGCAAGCGAATCGAGTTGAGCCGGGAGTTTCATGGGAATCCAATCGTTAATGTCGATAAGCACCAGATCCTGCAGGTGTTGGTCAATTTGCTTAGTAACGCCGCGGATGCTTCACATGATCAAGGCAAGATTCGCGTTGCCACGGGTGTGAGCCAGCGGGACATCAACGGTGACGGTAATCGAAACCAAAAATTCACTGTCATCGAAGTTGCGGATAATGGCTCCGGCATTCCAGCAGCCGTCCGTAACCGCCTTTTCGACCCATTCTTTACGACAAAGAAGGAGGGCACAGGTCTTGGCTTGTCCATTTCACAGAAGATCGTCCGTGACCACGGCGGGGCTATTACTGTTTCCAGCGTAGAAGGTAAAGGTACCACCTTTCAGGTCAACCTTCCAGTGAAGTAGCTATTAATGGACAAAATTGTCCAATAACGCCAAGAAGTTCTTTACTCGGTGCCGGAACCTGCTAGTATATGACCCAGTGGGGAACTTATCTGGAGGTGGTTCGCACCGTGTGCGGGCCGTATGCGGGACGTTTTTGTAATCCCGGCTGTGCAACGCGAAAGTTGTCGATGAGCAAACGCAGGGTGGTTATCACGGGCATTGGGGTTTTAACCCCGGTGGGCATCGGTTTGGAAGCATTTTGGGCCAATATCATCGCTGGAAAATCTGGCGTGGATCGCGCATCTATTTTGGTGGAGTCCGACTGCCCTTGGAAGATGGCGGGTGAGGTTCGCGATTTCCGACCCGAAGACTGGCTTGGACGGAAAGATATTCGGCGAATGGACCGGTTCACCCAATTCGGGCTGGTCGCGTCGCATATGGCCATTTCTGATTCCGCGTTGGACCTTGAAAAAGCGAACTGCAATCGCATCGGCCTGGCGATAGGTACCGCGTACTCGGGCTGGGGATTCGCCTCCCAAGAGTATGATGTCTTCAAGACGAGGGGCTTTGATGCGATGAGTGCCTACACCAGCATCGCCGTCTTCACGGGGTCGTGCGGCGGACAGGTTTCCCTCCACCTTGGACTACACGCACCCAGCCTGACCATCGCGACGGGCTGCGATTGCGCCAGCGCGGCCATCGCCCAGGCGGCGGACATGATTGTGGCCAATGATGTGGATGTCATGCTGGCCGGTGGGGCCGAGGCTCCAATTCAACCCATCGTGGTCGCGGCGGTTGGCACCAGCCACGCCATCTCCTCAAGGAATGACGAACCCTCGCGGGCTTCCCGTCCATTCGATCGGAAGCGAGACGGGTTTGTCATGTCCGAGGGCGCCGGGGTGCTCGTTGTTGAGGAACTGGAGCACGCGTTGCGCCGGGGCGCGCACATCTACGCGGAATTGACCGGTTGGGCATCCACGTGCGATGCCTACCACATGTGCCAGCCGGATCCAGACGGCACCCAGGCAGTGCGTTGCCTGCAGATGTCGCTGGCTCGCGCTGGCATACGACCGGACCAGGTGGACTATCTCAATGCCCACGGCACTTCAACGCCCCTGGGTGACCGCGTGGAAACCATCGTCACAAAGAAGGTCTTCGGCGATCGCGCGTATGATCTGCCACTCAGTTCTCTCAAGGCGGCGCTGGGCCATATGCAGGGGGCGTGCGGCTCTGTCGAGCTGGCGGCCTGCTGCCTCGCCATCCGCGACAACATTATTCCGCCGACAATCAATTACGAATTTCCGGATCCCGAGTGTGACCTGGATTGCGTCCCGAATGTCGCTCGCCACCGTCGCGTCGACATCGCGGTGAGCAACTCCCTTGGGTTCGGCGGCCGCAACACCTCTCTTGTTATCGAGCGCTATCGGAACGGGTCAGCCAACAAATCCAGCAGTGCGGACGGAAAACGGGCGACACATGAAAACGGCTTTGCTGCTGACTAACTCAGCCCAGACACAAAGGCTGCTGACAGATATTCTCGGCGAGAAGACGAACATTGTTTTGCTTCCGCCGCCGACCGAACCGTCACAGGGACAATTCGATACCCTTTTCTCGACGTGGTTACCGCTCGCAGACGCGGTCATCCTGGATGCCGTTTCCCTCGGGGAAACCACCCGTTGGGCAGTGGACTCCCTCGTGGCGTCCACCCTCCAGGAGCATCAGGCCGTGATCGTGCGCGTGGCTGCCGGGCAAGAGCTGGCGGGTTCCATGCCGTCCGGTTGGTTGATGGTTTCCGACGTGGATTCCGCAGAACGCTTGAACCAGGCCCTGGGCACGTTCTTCGAATTGCGCGATGCCCAATCCAAACTGAAACGGGTCGATGCCGTGATGGCGCGTCAACGACAAGCGGTTGCCCCGACGGCGGCCGGCGTCCCGCAACAGCGCTCAATGGCACCGCCGCACATGTCGGCCATCGGCCAATCGTTCGAGGCGTATCGGTACCGCGACGCGTTGAAGGATCTCTCGCGAATTCTCAGCCAATATGTGGATGAGGGCGAACTCCTTGCGGAGTTTTTGCGGCTGGTGCGCGAGTTACTCGGTGTCGGCAAGGTGGGGATTTTCACACGCCGTCTACCCGGGGACCTCTTTGCCGGCCAATCAGCCCCCGGGAGCAGGCAATTCACTGCTGCTCGTAGCGCCGGAATCGCGCAGCATGTTGCCGAGCATTTGCGGTTGAGCATCGATTCAGGTATTGGCTCTTATCTGGTACGCGAAGCCAGGATTCTCCGACGGACACAGATGCTGGATTCACTGGCCCTTGATTACGACCCGGAGATTGCCCGTGAGTTTGAAGCATTGGGGACCGAGGTGGCTGTGCCGATCTTCGATGATGACCAATTGTTGGGCGTGTTGACGTTCAGCGGCAAGATCACGGGCGAGCCCCTGGCGACCGAGGAATTGGAGCTGGTTTACTATTTGATGGCCCAGCTTGCGCAGGCAGTCCGCAACCTGCATTTGCGCGACCGGATTGCCGGCCAGCAACGGTTCGTCAACGAGGTGTTGGCGCACGTACAGACTGGCGTGGTTGTGGTCGGCCAAAACAGCCGCGTCCTTGCGGTCAACCGTCGCGCCAGCGAATTGCTTGAGTTGGGCGGCAAGGTAATTGTTGGCCAGGACAGCCGGCAGTTGCCGAGTCGTGTGGCCGATGTGGTGTTCGAGACTCTGCAGACGGGCCGCGAGATTCACCAGCGGGAGGTGGTGTTGCCGCCGGGACATCGCCCGCTCGGCATCAGCGCCACCCGTTTTGCCATGACGGCGGGCAGCGTGGTGGCCGGAGAGGGCGGGTGGATTGCGGTCGCGCTGATTGAGGACCTCACGCAGGTCAAGTTGCAGCAAACGCGCTCACGGGAGCTGGCTGACAAAGAATTTTTTACGCGCCTGGCGGCGCGCCTGTCGCACGAACTGAAGAATTCGCTGGTGTCCATCAAGATTTTCGCGCAACTTCTGCCAGAGCGACACGACGACAAGGAGTTTCGCGAGCAGTTCAGCACAACGGTCGCCAACGAAGTGAACCGGGTGGACGTGTTGGTCAATAATCTGACGTTCTTTGCCCATCCGTTGCTGTTGGTGTGTGAAGACCTCGTGTTGAGTGACGTCATCGACACCTGCGTCAAGAACGTCACGCAGGAATTCGGCCGCAAGCAGGTGGCACACATTATCGGTGTAGGCGAGAAGGCTCCTGAACCGTCCCAGGCGCCTGTGGTGACCGTGAAGAAGAATTTCGCGCACAAGTTTGCGCGGCTCGAAGGCGATCGCATCCGTCTGTTGCAGGCATTCGAGCACGTCTTGCGGAACGCGGTGCAGTGCATGCCGCAGGGCGGTCGGCTGACCATCAGCACGAGCGACGCACAGGTGACGGACTATCCTGACGGCAATCTGCCGGCGGGAGGAGGCGTACGCCTGGAATGGCAGGACACGGGCGGCGGGATTGCTCTGGAAGACTTGCGGCGCGTGACGGAACCATTCGTGACCACGCGTAACGTCGGCGTGGGATTGGGGCTGACGATTGTGAAAAAGATCGTCGAACGGCACGGTGGACGTTTGGAGATCGATAGCCTGCTGGGCCGCGGGACGACGATTGTGATGGTGCTGCCACTCAAGGCGCAGCCGCATCCCGATGATGATTTGTTACGGGAGAGTTTGAAGACGGCAGCGTCTTCTCCCCCATCAAGCGCGGGGGACGCCGCCAGGGTGCGCAACCGCATTGCCGAGCGTTGGGGTGCGGATGCGGGCCGACAGCCGGACCAGTCGTAAAGCCGTATAGGGGACGCGACCTTCGATGGGTCGTGTGATGGGGCGTTGTATCGATTTAGCATTTAGCCACGGAGGCATGGAGAGATGTCGAAAGCAAGAATTCTGGTTATTGACGATGAAGAGAGTCCGCGCGAGTCGATGCGGTTTATTCTGAAGGACCGCTACGATGTGACGCTGACGGAGAGCGGTTCCAGCGGTTTGGAGGCGCTGGGAAAGAGTGGGCCGTTTGACGTGGTGCTGCTCGACATGAAGATGCCGCAGATGGACGGTCTCGAAGTGCTTTCCAAGATCCTGCAGTTCGCCCCAACCATGCCGGTCGTGATGGTCACGGCCATCACGGAAGCCAAGCCCGCTGTGCAGGCGATGAAAATGGGCGCGGCCGATTACCTGAATAAACCGTTTGATGTGGATGAGATTCGCCTTGTCGTCGATCGCATCCTCAAGGAGAAGGCGCTCGAACGCGAAGTCGGCCGTCTGCGCACGGAACTGCAGGTCGTCAGCAAGTTCGAGAATATCGTGGGCAATGGCGCCGCGATGCAAAAAGTGTATGGACTGATCCAACGCGTGGTGGACACGGACACGTCGATCCTGGTGCTCGGCGAAACGGGCACAGGCAAGGAGTTGGTCGCCCGGGCGCTGCATTACAACAGCGTGCGCCGGGACGGGCCGTTCATTCCCGTGCACTGCGCGGCGATCCCCAGCGAATTGTTGGAAAGCGAATTGTTCGGCCATGAAAAAGGCTCCTTCACCGGCGCGTTGCAGCGGCGCATCGGCATGTTTGAGGCGGCCGGGGGCGGGACCCTGTTCCTCGATGAAATTGGCGAAATGCCGCTGGGCACGCAGAGCAAGCTCCTCCGCGCCCTTCAGGAGCGTGAGATCCGTCGCGTGGGCGGGGCCGAAACAATCAGCATTAATGTGCGGCTGGTCTGCGCGACGAATCGCGACCTGGAGCAGGAGGTCAAGAAGGGAACATTTCGCGAGGATCTTTACTATCGCATCAACGTTGTCCCCATTGTGATTCCCTCGTTGCGCGAGCGTCAGGATGACATTCCCCAGTTGACGTTGCATTTCGCGCAGCGCTTCGCCAAGGAGTTAAATCGCGAAGTACCGCAGTTCACGCCGTCGGCGATGGATTTGTTGCTTTCCTATCCGTGGCCCGGCAACGTGCGCGAATTGGAGCACGCGATTGAGCGGCTGCTGGTCACGTGCGATTCCAATAAAATTGTCGCGGAAGACCTGCCGTTTGTGATTTCACAAGCGGACGCGGCGACGGCGCAGGTGGCTTCGCGACTGGCGGCCAGCATGCCGAGCGGCCATCTCGGCGAGAAGCTAGAATTTGAAGCCGGCGGGCTTGATCTGCCGAAGATCACCGAGGACCTTGAACGACGCGCGATTGAGGAGGCGTTGCGGCGCACAGGCGGCGTAATCACGGAAGCGGCGCGCGCACTCCATATCACGCGACGGATGCTCCGCTATAAGATGGACAAACTCGCGATCACATCGGGCCGCGCAGAGGACGGGGAGGCGGAACCCGAGGAGTCCGACGAGAGCGCGGCGGCAACGGACGTAACGTAGCCAAACTTGTCGCGTACAGGCGTGTAGTCTGGCCAATTTTGCGCGCGTTCTGCACATGGGTGCTCAAATCGTTTCTTTCCGTCCGAAAGACAGCGCTTCCACGGTCTTTCCCCCTGGGTTTCCTGCTTTCCCGGCCGTGGCATAACCATTGCTAGTTATCAACCCGAAGCCTCGCAGCCGGGGGCTAAACAGCACAGTGCAGGAGGACAAAACGATGAAAAAGCTCATGCAAATGATGGTCTGCGCAACGGTACTCGTAGCGATTGGTGCTTTCGCCGTCCCCCCGGTATTCGGGCTTGGCTTCGACAACCCGGACCAGGATGCGCGGGCCACGGGGCAGGGCGAAGCTTTCGTCGCCCAGGCGGACGACGCATCGGCGATCTATTACAATCCGGCAGGCCTGACACAGCTACACGGCACGGAAATCACGTCCGGGATGATGGCGTCGTTCCCCGACTCTCGCCTGGATGGAGGAGGACCGGGCACCGAGATGAACACGATGGCCTTTATCCCGCATCTCTATGCGTCGACGGACTTCGGGATGACGGAGTCGCCATGGCGATTTGGTATCGGCTTCAACGTCCCTTTCGGCAATGTGGCGGATTACCCCAAGACCGGTCCGTTCCGTTACGAAATCACGACCGCCAGCCTGGCCGTCTACGATATCCAACCGACGGTTGCGTTTCAGGTTAACGAGCATCTGTCCCTCGGGGCGGGTGTAAATGTTTATCTTGGGGATACCCGGTTGAATCGTCAGGTTTCATTTTCCCCATTCCCCGATGGTCACATCCATTTCGGTGCGAAAGGGGATGCTGTCGGCGCCTCGGCTGGTTTGTTGTGGAAAATAACACCACAGCACTCCATCGGGTTATTGTACCGCAGTCCGTTCAACATCGATTTTAATGGCAATGGCAAGTTGGTCACCCCGCTCGGCAACCAACAGAAACCCGCCAATACGACGATCGAATTCCCACAGTTTGTCAAAGGCGGCTATGCGTTTCGACCGGTCCCGCAACTGAAATTGGAAGCCGACGTCGAATGGATAAATTGGGACACGTTGAATACCCTGACGCTACATGCGCCGGGCGCGGCCTTCAATGGAACAACGATTCCGTTCAATTGGAAGGACAGTTGGTACTATGAATTTGGCACCGAGTACGAGATCAACGAGCACTGGACGGTGCGTGGAGGTTATATTTTCTCCGTAAACACAGTGCCCAACAGCACATTTTCGCCGACAGTACCCGACTCGAACCGCCATGTGTTCAGCCTGGGTGGTGGTTATTCGACGGCGCGGTACAGTATCGACCTCGTCTACCAGTATAGCCTGTCGGTGGACCGCACGGTCAACAATGGTACGGTCGCGGACGGTACCTGGAAGAGCGACAACCACGCGGTAATGGTCACGACCAGCTTGAAATTCTGAGGAAATCGGAGAGGAAATCCATGGCTGCATTTGACACACTCACCGCGGAACCGTCAGCACCCAAGGTGGCGGGGAAGCCGACGTTGCTCATCGTGGATGACGAGCCAGGCCCCCGCGAATCACTGCGGATTGTCTTCAAAGATCGCTACCAGTGCGTCATGGCCACCTGTGGCCGTGAGGGTATCGAGTATGCGCGCACGCACGTCGTGGATGCCGCCATTCTTGACATCAAGATGCCGGACCTGAGCGGCGTGGATGTGCTGCGTGAGTTGAAAGAAATCGATCCTGACACCGAATGCGTGATGCTCACGGGTTACGAGACCATCGAGACCGCACGCGCGGCCGTGCGCTTCGGTGCGGCCGATTACCTGAACAAGCCCTTCGACGTGTTCTCCGTCCGCGAAGTGCTCGACAAGTGCATGAAGCGCCGCCAGGGTAAGCTCGCCGCGGAAGAAAATGTCCGCACGCTGGAACAGACAAATGAAGACCTCGGGCGTGAGTTGGCGCAGCTCAATCGGGCGGTGGAAGCGGGCGTGCTCTCCGCCGGCGTCGTGCATGAGATGAACAACCCGTTGGCGATCATTGCGGGATACACCGATCTGCTCGGCCGTGACCTTGCGGCACTTGGCATGGCCGACCAGGAGACCGCGCAGCATGTGCGGCAGCGGCTGGCCTCGATTCAACGCGAGATCGACCGCTGCAAGGACATTGCCCGCCGCTTTTTGAATTTCTCGCGAAGCCCCCAGGAGTCCCAGGAGGTCATCGGCGCGCGCCGGTTACTGGAAGACGCAGCGGCGTTGATCAAGGCGCATCCGGCCAACCACGGCACCGAAATCACGTTCGCCACCGGTGACCCGGATCCACAACTCAAGGTGAATCCCGCGGAAATCCTGCAGGTGCTTATCAATCTCGGCGTGAATGCCCTGCACGCGATGAGCGGGGGTGGGACGCTTCAGTTGTCCGCGATGCAAGCTTCGTCCCTGCCCTCCGTGTGGGCCTTCCGTTCGGAAACCTTCGATCCGCAGAAGCCGATGGTCAGGATGTCCGTGGCGGACAGCGGTTGCGGCATCGAGCCCGAGAACATCGGCAAGATTTTTCAGCCCTACTTCACGAGCAAAAAGGAAGGGACCGGGCTCGGCCTGGCCATCACCTGCGAGCTTGTCGCCCGTTACGGCGGCGCGATCGACGTGCGCAGCACCGTCTCTCACGGCACCACGTTCAGCGTCTACTTGCCGCTTCCGGCCTGAATCTGCTAACATCCTCACCGCATGGGTGGGGACCCGAAAGCCGGATCATTTTTTCTGGGCATTGAGGGCGGTGGCACGCGCACCGTCGCCTTGCTTGCTGATGCGCGCGGCCAGATTCGCAAACGCTTCGAACTTGGCCCCCTCAATCTTAAACTGGCTTCCAACACGGATATTCTCCGCAGGTTGCGCGAGATCAAGAGCCGCGCGGCGCTTCGCCCTTCTTCATGGGCTCTCTGTCTGGCCGGCTGCCGCACGGCTGCGGACCGCGCGCGCCTTCGCTCACTCGCGGAACACATCTGGCCGCGCGCGCCCCTTTACGTGGGCAATGATTTGGACTCCGGCTTCGCGGCGGCATTTGGCCTGAACTACACTGGGATTCTCGTGATCAGCGGCACCGGCTCTTGCGTCCAGGGCCGTAAGGGGACACAAATCGCGCAGGCTGGCGGTTGGGGACACCTGCTGGGCGATCATGGCAGCGGTTACTGGATTGCGTTGACCGGTCTACGCGCGGCGGTGCGCGAACACGATCGTCGCGGGGTGACAACGCCCGCATTGCGTCGCGTCCTGCGCGGGCTCTGCCTGAACTCGCCTGACGAACTGGTTGACTGGATTCATGCCGCGAGCAAGGCGGACGTCGCCGCGTTGGCGAGTGAGTTCCTCAACAAGGACGGGAGCCGGCTTACACTACAAGCCGCGTCGTTTCTGGCGATGGATTGTGAGGCTGTGGCGAGGAAACTAGGCCTTGCCAATCCCGATATTGCTCTTGTCGGTGGATTACTCACCAAACACAAACGGTTCCGCGCCTGGGTCACGCACCGCTTGCGCATGATCTTCCCGCGATCCCGCATTTTCGTCCCAAAGCGGGAGTCGGCAGAGGGGGCGTTGCTGCTTGCGGGCATGGAGCCGGCGCATGTAGATTCAAACTTCGTTCTTCCTTCTTCCCCGTTGTCTTTGACCGAGCAACGCAATCCGCGCACGATGGATTTGGACAGGCGGCCGGTCTCGCAGCTCATCGACATGATGCTCCGCGAGGAAGCTCGTGTGATTCCCGCCTTGCGGAAGAACAAGCTCATGATTGCGCGGGCCGTCAATGACATCGTTCGCGCATTTCGGCGTGGCGGACGGCTGTTTTACATTGGCGCGGGTACGAGCGGTCGGTTGGGTGTACTGGACGCCAGTGAATGCCCGCCGACGTTCTCGACCGACCCCGAGATGGTACAGGCGATTATCGCTGGTGGCGCGACGGCGCTGCACACAGCTGTGGAAGGCGCCGAGGACGATTCGATGGCGGGCGCGGAGGCGGTACGAATACGCGGGGTTGGCAGGCGGGATGTTGTGATCGGCATCGCCGCCAGTGGTTCCACACCGTTTGTACTGGGTGCGCTGGACGAGGCGAAGCGGCTCGGCGCGAAGACGTTTCTGCTGTGTTTCTCTCCACCACAATCCACGGTTCACACGCCGCTCTTCTTCCACACCGGGCCGGAAGCGATTACCGGCTCTACTCGACTCAAGGCGGGTACGGCGACCAAGCTTGTGTTGAACATGTTGACCACAATTTCGATGATTCGCCTCGGCAAAGTGGTCAGCAACCTGATGGTGGACGTCAAACCGACCAACGAAAAGCTGCGCGCGCGGGCGTGCCGCATCGTGGCGACTCTGAAGCGGTGTAGTGAAGAGCAAGCCCGTAAGCGGCTGGCGCGAAGCCACTGGAACGTCAAGAAAGTTCTCCGATGAGAAGGTGGCTGGTTGTCCTGTTCCTCCTGGCTGGCTGTGTGAAACCAGGGGACAATCGCGTCGAGATTTCGTACCAGACCATCGAGACATTGCCGGAACAACAGGCGCTTCACCAAAAGATCGTTGCCGAGTTTGAGAAGTCGCATCCGCAAATCCACGTGCGGGTCCTCTACGACACCTCCAAGTTTCAGAAACTGAATGTGCAACTGGCGGGCGGCGCGGCTCCCGACTTGTTCTACTACGTGGTGGATCGGCTCCCAGCGTTGGCGCAACGAGGCCAGGTTGCCGACCTGACAGAAAACTTTTCGTCCCTTGCCGATCAATTCTTTACGGAAGTTGTCGAGTCGTGTCAAATCAACGGCAGGCTCTGCATGGTGCCGTTCCACTTCAGCGCCGACGTCCTGTTTTACAACCGCGACTGGTTTGAAAAGGCCGGCGAACCAGTGCCGAATGAATCCTGGGATTGGCAGAAATTCGCGGAGGTCGCGGCCCGATTGGCAGCCCAGCGACAAGCGCGGATACCGACCGTTTTGCCGCGACCACTGCTCCTCGTGCAATCCTTCGGCGGGGTGCTCTTCACGGACGGGAAGTGCACAGTCAAGTCACCTGAGTCGGTTGCTGCGCTCCAATTCTATCGTGATCTGGTGACGCGTGGAATTGCCCCGACGACCGCGGCCATGGGTGAGGTGGAGGCGTTTGACGGCGTGAATCTGTTCCGCAATGGGAAGATACCGGTTCTCGTTGGACGCACGTATATGCTGACGGAGTTTGACCACATCGCTGATTTCCGTTGGGATGCGGCCCCTGTGCCCAAGGGCAAGGTACGCTGGTCGCGGTTGTCGGTCGGCGGCAATTGTGTATGGAATGGCACGAAGCATCCACAGGAAGCGTGGGATTTCGCGCGGTTCTATTCCACAGAAGGCGCGAGGATCGCCGCGAAGAGTCGAAATGCGATTCCCGCGTTGAAAGTCGCCGCGGCTTCGGCACAATTCCCGCCGGCAATGATGGAAGCGTTGAAGTATTCCCACCTGGACAATCCGTGGGGCTACGCCTTTTGGGACGAGTTCAACCAGAAGGCATTCTTTGAAACGACTGATGCCGTGGCCCTGGGGCGACTCACGCCAGATGCTGCCGCGCGCACGATTGAATCTCTCGGGAACGACCTGTTGCACCCGCGCTAAAAGCGCTTGACCGCTATGCAGCGCTGCGCCATTCTACGTACCGCTTCCCCGGTAAACTCAATGGAGATGATGCGCATGAAGACCAAAACTTTGACAGTTGGCATTGCTGCGTTCCTGATGGTGGCTTCGATCATCGGTTGGGCGCAGGTCGCCAGGGCCGGTGACGCCCCGACGACAAACTGGAACGGTAACGTGGCGTTTGGTTTGTCACTGGCACGGGGCAACGCCAATACATTCCTCATGAATGCAAGCGCCTTGGCGCAACGCGCGTGGGATCAGAACGAATTGAAATTCGGCGCCGACGGGCAGTACGGACTCAACAACTGGGGACAGTCCAACCAAACACAATCGGCCAACAGCATTCACGGGTTTGCTGACTATAAGCGGCTTATCACAGAACGGTTTTACGGAGATTTAAATGTCGATGGGAGTCACGACGATCTGGCTGCGGTTCGCTACCGCTTGATCGTTGGCCCGGCGGTTGGTTATTATTTTATCAAGAGCGATTCGACAAAGGTAAGCTTGGAGATTGGCCCTTCGTTTATCGATGAAAAACTGGGCAGCAACACCCTGGCTTATGTGACGATGCGCGTGACGGAACGGGCCGAGCATGCCTTTAACAAGGGATCGAAGATTTGGGAACAGGTCGATTATCTGCCCCAGGTGGATGATTTCGGCAATTACCTGTTGAATTCAGAAGTCGGTGCGGAAGCGGCTTTCAATACGCGGCTTAGTCTGCGCGTTGTCGCGGCGGACAAATTCAACAGCCGGCCGGCCGCGGGCCGGAAGGAAAACGACATCACGTTGATCAGCGCGCTCGTGTACAAGTTCTGAGCGCGCGGCGCCCCGCTGATTTTTTCCTCGCAACGCCTGCTGTGCATTTCGTATGTTGCACGGGCAATGCGAATTCTATCCGGCATTAAGCCAAGTGGTAAGTTACACATTGGCAATTACTTCGGCATGATGCGCCCGGCGCTCGAACTGGCGCAGAAGGGCGAGGCATTCTATTTCATCGCCGATTATCACGCGTTGACGACGGTCGGCAAGGCTGCGGAATTGCGTGAGAACTCGCTGGATATCGCACTCGATTTTTTGGCGTGCGGGTTGGATCCATCCAAAACGGTATTCTATCGCCAAAGTGATGTGCCCCAGGTGACGGAGTTGACGTCCGTCCTGCTCAATCTCACGCCGGTGCCCATGCTGGAGAATGCGCACGCATACAAGGATGCGATCGCGCACGGACACAAGCCGAATGGGGGCCTCTTCACGTACCCCGTGCTCATGGCCTCGGACATTCTGATTGTGCAAGGCGAACGCGTGCCCGTCGGCAAAGACCAGAAGCAGCATCTCGAAATCGCACGCGACATCGCGGGCGCATTCAATCGCCAGTACGGCGAAGTCTTTGTCATACCCGAGGCAGACATTCAGCCTGACGTGGCGACGTTGCCCGGGATTGACGGTCGCAAAATGTCCAAGAGCTACAATAACACCATTGAGATTTTTGGTGACGAGAGGGCGACGCGGAAAAAAATAATGAGCGTTGTCACCGACTCTCAGCCGGTCGAGGCGCCCAAGACAGATCTCGACAAGAATGTTCCCTTGCAGCTTTACAAGCTTGTCGCCGCCCCGGGCAAAGCGAGTGAGTTGCAGGCAAAGCTGGCCGCCGGCGGATTTGGCTATGGCGACGCGAAGAAAGAACTATTGGCGACGTTGACGGATTATTTTGCCCCGTTTCGCAAGAAGCGCGAAGAACTCGTGAAGAACATGGATTATGTCCATGAGACGCTGCGCAAGGGCGCGGAGCGCGCCAACGTGGTGGCAAACGAAACCATGGAGCGGGTGCGCCAAGCCGTGGGGCTTCGATGAATGCCGAGGTGCTCCAGCAGTTGGCGGAGAAGGTCGGCACGCCGTTCTGGGTTTGCGACGCAGCTCTCTTGAACCAGCGGATCGCCGCCATCAAACGTCTCACTGAGGGGAAGGGATTGCAGGCGCGGTACGCCATGAAGGCCTGTCCCGCGACGCGAATCTTGAAGGAGATGCTGGAAGCCGGCATCTGGATTGACGCAGTATCGGGCAACGAGGTGTTGCGAGCGCGACGCGCGGGTTTCCCGGGTTCGTCGATCTTGTACACCAGCGACGTGTTTCGCGACGGCGCCATTGCGATATTGCGCGAGCACGGCGTAATGCCGAACCTTGGTTCGCCGGGCATGTTGCGTGAACTGCAGGAAACGGGATATGCCGGGCCGATTTCATTGCGGGTCAATCCGGGTTTCGGGCACGGTCACGTCAACGCCTGTGACACGGGCGGACCGAGTTCCAAGCACGGAATCTGGTTCAGCGACATTCACGATGTGGCCATGCGAGCGGAAAGATTCGGCATGACGGTGACCATGTTGCACGCGCACATCGGCAGCGGGCCGAAGTTCCCGGAATTGCTGGATAATATGCGGCGACTGGCGAAGGAGTTTGCCGGGTTCATACCGAAGTTCCCGAAGCTGACAGCGGTCAGCCTCGGTGGCGGGATTCCGCATAATTACCGTGATGCGGCTGATCAGCCGTCCTTGGAACCGCTCCGCGCGGTGCTGGAGGAGGCGCGCGCCAGTTTTTGCAGCGCCGCGGAACGCGATATACGGTTGGAAATCGAGCCCGGTCGTTATCTCGTGGCGCCCGCAGTGACGTTGGTCGCGCGCGTGACGGACGTGAAGCGGACGGAGACGAACGAGCGGGGCAAAGGGGAAACGTTTGTGATGGTGGACGCGGGCTTCACGGACTTAGTGCGACCAGCAATGTACGGGTCGTTCCATCGCATCACGATTGCCGGTCGGCACGAGCGCGATGGAATGGCGGATGTGGTGGTGGCCGGGCCGCTGTGCGAGTCGGGCGACGTTTTCACGCGCGACGGACAAGAACTGTTGGTCCCGCGTCGTTTGCCGACGCCGCACGTCGGCGATCTGCTCCTCCTGCACGACGCAGGCGCGTACGGGTACGCGATGAGTTCGAATTACAATTCACTGGGCCGCGCGCCACAGTTGATGCTGGAAGAGGACGGGTCGGTCACGATGTTTTCGCGGCGGGAGACGGTGGACGACCTGTTGGCCACGGAGTCGAACGAGAAGATTTCCTGAATGGAAGCGGATTACAAAGTAAAGTTGGAGGTCTTCGAGGGGCCGCTGGATTTGTTGCTGTACCTCATCAAGAAAGAGGAAGTCGACATCTACGATATTCCCATCGAGCGCATCACCAACCAGTACATGGAATACCTGACGTTGATGCAGATGCTCAACCTGGAAGTGGCGGGCGAGTTCCTGGTGATGGCGGCCACGCTGATGTACATCAAGAGCCGCATGTTGTTGCCCGTCGACCAGCAGGTGACGGACGCGGAGGCCGAGGAAGGCGAAGACCCGCGCTGGGAATTGATCCGCCAGTTGGTCGAGTACAAAAAGTTCAAGGACGCGGCGGTGCAGCTCAGCAAGCGCGAAGACGAGCAGGCCAACATTTTCCCGCGCCAGGCTACGGATGCAGGAATCGAGGCGAACAAAGATGTGCCGCTGGCGGAGGTCAGTATTTTCGACCTGATCAACGCGTTTAACGAAGTGTTGAAGAAAGCCAGCGCGCGCGAGGACTTTCATGAGATCCTTGAGGAACGATTCACGGTTAGCGACAAAATCGAGGAGATCCTTTATACTCTGCGTGACCGGTCGGAGATGATTTTCAGCGAACTGTTCGCCAATGCCGGTTCGCGGGCGGAGGTGGTGGTGACATTTTTGGCGTTGTTGGAATTGATTCGCATGAAACGACTGAAGGTGCAGCAAACAGAAGCGTTCGGAGAGATACGGGTAATCAAGGTGGCATGACACTGGAATTAAAAAAGATCGTGGAAGCGTTAATGTTCTCGGCGGAGCGACCGCTCGCGCCGAAGGAAATTCGCGTGATTTTCGCCGAGGCGACAGATGAGGAACACGCGGGCGTGACGGAGCCGTTCCGCAACTGCCGCGAGGCGCAGATCGTGGCGGCGCTCGACGAACTCAAGGCGGAATACGACCTACAGCAGCGCAGTTTCCAGTTGGTGGAAATCGCCGGTGGCTGGCGACTCGTGAGCCGATCGGAATACGCGCCGTGGTTGAAGAAACTCCTCGATGAAGCCCGTCCACACCGTCTGTCCCCGCCTTCGCTTGAAACACTTTCCATCATCGCGTTGCGCCAGCCGATTTGCCGGGCGGACATTGCGGCGATCCGCGGTGTGGAAGTTGACGGCGTCATCAAGACGCTGCTGGAACGCGATCTCATCACCATCGTCGGCAAGAGTGAAGCGCCCGGGCGCCCGATGCTCTACGGCACGACCCAGAAGTTCCTCGAACACTTCGGGCTGCGCGACCTGGATGACATGCCCAAGGCCGCCGAGTTGCGCCTGCAAGCCGCCGCGTTGAAGACGGCCGAGCAGAAGGTGGAAGCAACCCAGGCGCAGGAACCCGCCGCCGAGACGGCGGCCACTACAGAATCCAATGAAGGACAAACTCCAGCCTCTACGCAGTAAGATTGACGAGCTCGACTCGAAGCTGGTCCGCTTGTTGAACGAGCGGACGAAGCTCGTGCTCGAAATCGGCAAGATCAAGCACACGTCGGGCGGGGAAATCTATGCGCCCGACCGCGAGGACGCGGTGCTGCGCCGGATTGTGGAAAAAGGGCAAGGGCCACTGCCTGCCGATTCGTTGCGCGCCATCTACCGCGAAGTCATGTCGGCGTCGCTCGCACTGGAGAAGGCGCTGGTGATCGCTTATCTCGGCCCGGAAGCTTCGTATTCGCACCTGGCGGTGATCAAGAAATTCGGGTCTAGCTTAAAGTATGAGCCTTTGCCGAGCATTACCGATGTATTCGTGGAAGTGTCGAAGGGCCGCGCGGACTACGGTGTTGTGCCGATTGAAAACTCGACGGAAGGCGCGGTCACTCATACGTACGACATGTTCCTCGACAGCGAGCTGAAGATTTGCGCGCAGATTGTGTTGCCAATTCGCCACAACCTGATGGCCGCCATCGCGCGCGACCAGATCAAGAAGATTTACTCGATTCCACAGGTGCTGGCGCAGTGTCGCCAGTGGCTGCAGCTCAACATGTCGCATGTGGAGTTGATCGAAACGTCAAGCAGCACCCGCGCGGCGCAGATTGCGAAGACAGAACCGAACGCCGGCGCGCTGGCGAGTTCGCTGGCGGCGGAGATGTATGGGCTGACGATTCTTGAGGCCAACGTCCAGGATTCGAGCGAGAACGTGACGCGCTTCCTCGTGATTGGGCGCAAATATCCCGGTCGAACAGGCAGCGACAAAACATCCATCATGTTCTCGGTACAGGACCACGTCGGAGCGCTGCACGATTCGATCTCGTCCTTCAAGAAGTTCAAGATCAACATGACCAAGATTGAGTCGCGCCCCAGCAAAAAGAAGGCGTGGGAGTATTACTTTTTCGTGGACATCCTCGGCCATTGCGAAGACGCGCTGGTGAAGAAAGCGCTGGCCGAGTTGGCCAAGCACACCATGTTCGTTAAAATCCTCGGCAGCTATCCGAATGTGAACGGTTAGGACGCGGCGAACCTACTTCCCGGAACGTTTGCGACGACGACCTGCGAAAAGCGCCGTTGAGCCAAACCCCAGCAGCAGCAGCGTGGACGGTTCGGGAACGACCGTGGCCACGTAATCGAATTCATAGCTCGTCGGGGAGCTGCCTGTCTGCTGGATCAGGAACGTGTAATTACCACTGGCCAATGGGGGGATAAATCCTTGCGAGCCTGCCGCGAGGTTGGTGTTGCCCATGAGCGGCAGGATATCGACTCCGACAAGGTTCGTAGGGGGAAGAGCTCCATTCTGCGCCCCGGTGCCGAAGTGCGCGTACCCGAGATAGGAAGCAGCAGAGAGTGTGCTGCCCACGAAATTCGTGCCGGCCTGAACTCCCGTGAAACCCTGCTGGTCGGTCGAACTGTAAGCCTTCAAGACCACCGCGCTCAGCTGCAACCCGTTCGGCACGGCCAACATAATCCAATCCTGGCTGTCCAGCGTGGATGTGTTGCGCAGGCTGCCGATGATGGCATTCGTGCCGGCTACCAATGTGAAGTTGTTGGGCGCCGCCTGGTTGCCGGACAAGTCACCGTTGATAGATTCATCCCACTGCGTCACGCTTTGGGCGCGCGCGCTTGTTATAAAGACCGTCAACACCAAGATGCCGGCCAGCTTGAATGAACTCGCCAAAAGTCTATTTGCCATATCTTCTCCCGGTTGAATTGCCTCGCCAGAGAATAAGAGGAAACAAACGTAGAAATGTTCCCGGGTATTTTGGGTTCTGTGCCGCACCATTCCCGGTGCGCGATTTGCGCAGCCTGCATGGAGGGCCGGCTCGACATCGACATTGAAGCCGCGCTGGTGAGAAAGGTGTGGGCCGGGTTGGCCAAACACGCAGTTTCCACTAAAGATCCTTGACAGCTATTCACATGTGAATGGTTGGAATCGGGCATCGCGACGGAAGTCCTGCGCTTGCTGCTACAGTTTTTTGAGCGCTTTGGTAAGGAGTGGGCGGGTAAACCGGCCGGGACGATGTCGACCGCGCAACCACTGCTTCACCGTAATCTCCGACACGGAACACCCGAGGGCTGCCAGGGCGCGGCGCATCTGGGGCAGGGTTCGGCCCTTCCTCTTGCCGTACAATTCCCGGCAAAGCGGATCACGCGGCGGAAGTAATTTCTTTCGGCTCATCGACATTTCTCAGGGAGAGAATGCACGCCTGGGCTGTTCTCATCTCGCGGGAATTATGGATAGCACTATCCATAATTGCAAGGGTGAAGAAACAACGGGATCTGTGGAGAGAATCATTTGGGAGGTGCGCAATCGCGGGTGTCGGCCAGCCTCAGCCGGTGTGGTCGACCCATGAAATTATGGATAGCACTATCTATAAATCGGGACTGAAAATTGGGCTGGAAGAGAAGAGCAAGGGAACAGTGCGGCGGCAGTGAGTTGGTTGTTTGGAGGGGCGGAGCGCGTGGTCGGCATTCGTGGATTCAAGGTCGACGGGGACGCATCGAGAGTAATCTTGCTTGCTGGCTGACTGGTTGAGGCGAAGAGGGGGATATTTTATGGATAGCGCTATCTATAAATCGGGACGGGAAACTGGGCTTGGAGAGAAGAGCAGGAGAACCACGAGGCGGCAGTGGGTGGGTTGTTTGGAGAGGTGGAGCGTTTGGTGGACATCCGTGAATTGAATGGCGAGTTCCGTCAGCCTGTTCGCAAATACCTTGTCGAGAATGAGACGATGGCTGTATCCTGACTCTGCGATCTAAGCGGTGCCTTTGGCGCAGCCCGGTGAACAGAAATCCGTGATAAAATGGACGCATCCGACCTAACCTTAGCCAAAGAGGCAAGTACTCCAGGTGAAAGCACTTTGGAGAAATTCCTCCAATCGGTTGAGGAGAAGACTGCCGATTCAGTTCACCTGCGATTGCTTAAAGCTTGTCGCCAACCAGACCAGCGAGCTGCACTGGAAGCCGAGCTACGTGCGATAATCTCGGAAATCGTCAATGAAGCTTAAGCGGCTAACGATCGCGGGCTTCAGAGGCTTCAACACCGAACGCAGCATCGATTTTCACGAAAAACTCACCATCATCGCGGCGCCTAACAGCCACGGCAAGACGAGCATTTCGGAAGCAATGGAGTTCCTGCTCTACGGGGCCACATCAAAGGTAGAGAAGGCTGATTCGAAAGAGGAGTACAAGGATTCGTACCGAAACCGTCACTTTCCGGTAGATAAGCCAGCGCACATTGACGCCACGTTTGGCATGGCGGAAAACGCTGAACTGAGGCTGCGTGTCGAAATCGATACCGATGCAACGATAAGACGGTTCGTTGACGGTAAGTTCGTAGAGAACTGGCCCTTCCATGGAGTGTTGCTGTCAACCGCCAGACCCTTTGTCCTTCAGCACGCGCTCAAGTATCTATTGCTCGTCCCGCCTTCTGAACGGTTTCAAGGGTTTGCCAGACTCATCGGCCTTAACGCAATCGATGACACGTTCCAAGCTCTCATCAGTCTTTGTACCAAACCGACCGTGAGCCTGCCCCCCGAGGGGCAGCAAATCCTGAACGGGCTGGAAACCCTCGAAGCGCGGGTGAAAACGGTACCGGAGTTGAAAAAGGTCGCGACTAGCTTGAAGCGCGGAGTTGAGAGTGTAGTTGATACGTATTCACTCATCGAAGATCGTGTCGATGCCATTCTGGGAGGTAAGATTGACCCAAAAGAGCGACGCTCTAAGCTGATTGCGGCGCGCACGGCGGCGGCTGCGAAGGTGTATTCTGGCGATGTTGCCATTCATGCTTACTCAGAGATAGAAACGCGCGTGTTGGCTAAAGCTCGCAACACTCTTTCCACAGAAACAGATGACGCCTTCATCGCGGATTATGGAAAACTGTGTGTTCACGGGGTAACTACGCGGCTCCAAAAGGAGGCGAGCCTCTTGAAAATTGGAGTCGAGTTGATCAAGGATGCCCCGGATTCCTGCCCCTTATGCACTCAACCACTGAACAATGATCTTAGACGCAGCATTCACGAACGGCATGACTTGAGCAAAGCCGAAATCGAGAAGGGCGATGCGCGCGAAGAGAGCCGCCCACGTGTGAATCGTTCGCTAGTGAATGTGAGAAGGGCGCTTGAAGAACACGCACAACTCTCCGAACGTCTGGTTGGCAACATTATCACATCAATGCTACCTGAGAATGCGTCGAAAGTTTGCGAATTACTGGGTGGGACGGACACTGCAACTGCCGAAACCGTTCGCTCCGCAGCCAAGGCCGCCGACGTAGTACTGCAACATCTGAGAGCTAACGCGACGAGGGTACAGCTGGCAATCGACTCTTGCGAATCCCAAATGAAGGAAAGCCACGAGAGTCTCGTGGACGTCGAAGTCCTTGTCAAAGCGCTCCAAGACTATCTGGTGGCGGCCGATGAATTCGTAGAGGAGATAGGGGACCTCGAACCGAGCCTAGTGGGTCCGACCAAGTTGTTCCGGCAAGCCGTTGATGCACTCGCTGGCACGTCAGAGATGACCTTACTCAACGAATTACTCGAAAAGCGCATCACGGTCAACCGGTCATTGCGAGTGCGAGACGTGGTGGAGGGGTTGAAGGAGTTGAAGAAGCATGTCGAGCAAACTTTGGCTGAGACCATGGAAGCGGCCATGAGTAGTGATCTTACCGCTGCAGTAATGAAATGGTACGAGAAGATCCGAACGGATGGCGACCCGGACGTGCATTTTTCGGGTTTCGCTATGGAACGAACCAAGGGTGGCGACTTCAAGAGCCGTCGCCTATCGGTAAGGGCAAGATCATACGGGGTGGAGCTCGCGAGCGCTGTTTCTTCGCTGAGTGAATCAAAATTGAACGCGCTGGGACTTTGCGTGAGCATTGCGACCGCGATCCGGTCCCCCGGCCCATGGGGCTTTCTCATTATCGACGACCCAATTCAATCTTGGGATGATGAGCACGAAACCCGATTCATCGATGTAATACGCAATCTTGTCGAGATTGAGAATAAACAGATCGTGGTTCTGTCTCACAAGGGAACCTGGGCCAAGCAGGTGTGCCAAGGTTGCCGAACGCTTAATGGCATTCACTATGAGATAACAGGTTACGCGAAGGATGGACCGCATATTACCGCAATGGACTGGTCGCCCATTGATCAGCGGCTCCGCGAAGCCGAAGCGATCACGAACGATATCGCGGCTACGTCCGTAAAGCTGCAGCAGGCGGAGGAAGAGGTGCGCCTCGCAGCCTGCCAAGCGGCTTCACAAGTGGCAAAAGAAAAGCTTGGGCGCACCACAAGTGCTCACAACATGAACAGCAAGGATGTCCGAGCGATTCTCGTCGAGGCCGGTGCCACTTCTGATCTTGTGGATCGCATCTCCGCAATGTTTGTCACCGCTGACGACGCTCATCACGCACCAAAGAACTACACACCGAATCCCCACCGGATACGGCAGGCAATAGCCTCGATTCGGGACGCCTTGAAGCTAACGAAGAAATAGCGATCACCCGAGTATCCCTGCGTTGCCCCTCCATCATACACTTGGCTTGCCCCAGAGACTCAGCTTTGCCACACTGCATCTGTGAATTTCAAATCCCTTGCCAATCAATTTGTTTGTGACGTGCCGGTTTATGAGCCGGGGAGGCCGATTGAGGATGTGGCGCGGGAGATGGGGCTCGATGCGCGCACGGTCATCAAGCTGGCCTCGAATGAGAATCCGTTGGGGCCTTCGCCGAAAGGGTTGGTAGCGATGCGCAAGGCGTTGGCGACGGCGCATCTTTATCCGGATGGGGGCGGGTTTTATTTGCGGCAAGGGATCGCCAACAAGTTGGGCGTGAAGATCGACAACATCGTCCTCGGGACGGGGTCGAACGAGATCATTGAGTTTTTGTATCATGCGTTTGTTTCTCCCGGGGATGAGGTGGTTGCAGGGGACAGGGCGTTCGTCATCTACAGCATCATGGCGAAGATGTTCCAGGCGCGGTGCGTGGAGGTGCCGTTTCGGAGTCACACACATGATTTGAAGGCTATGCTGGCGGCAATCACGCCGCGAACGAAGCTGGTGTTTGTGGCGAACCCGAATAATCCAACGGGCACGCGGGTGACCAATGCGGAACTGGATGATTTTATCCGACGTCTACCGTCGCATGTGATTGCGGTGCTCGACGAGGCGTACATTGAGTTCCTGGATGATCCGCCGCCTTCGATCGAATACGCGATGAAGCGGAACGTGATTGTACTGCGGACGTTCTCGAAGATTGTCGGGTTGGCGGGAGTGCGTATCGGGTACGGCGTGGCGCAGAAGGAGTGCATCGACTTGCTGGCGCGAGTGCGGCAGCCATTCAATACGAATGCGATTGCGCAGGCGGGGGCGTTGGCGGCGTTGGGAGATAGCGCGCACATTCGGAAGACGAAAGCTCTCACGCGGCGCGGGCTGGCGTATTTTGAGAAGGAATTCAAGAAGCTGAAACTCGAATACGTGCCGAGCAGCGCCAACTTTGTGCTTGTCAACGTGGGCGATGGGGATGAAGTATTCCGCGCTCTGCAGCGGCGCGGGGTGATAGTGCGGCCCATGCGCGGCTACAAAATGCCCGCGTGGGTGCGCGTGACGGTCGGCACTATGCCCAAGAATCGGAGATTTATTGGGGCACTCAAAGCATCGCTCTAAGAGAAGCCATAAAATATGATTATCATCTGCAAACCGGAAGCAACGGACGAGCAAATCGGCCACATCGAGGAGGCGATTCGCAAGTGGGGGTTGAAACCGCACACGAGCCGCGGGGTCGAGCGCACGATCATTGGCGTCATCGGGCCTGAAGACCTGATTCGCGAAAAGCCGCTGGCGGCATTTCCGGGTGTGGCGTCGGTCACGCCGGTGATGAAGCCGTACAAGCTCACCAGCTACGATTTCACGCACAAACGAACGGTGATCGATGTCGGCGGGGTGAAGATCGGCGACCAGAAGAAGATGGTGCTGATGAGCGGGCCGTGCTCGGTCGAGAGTCGCGAACAGATTTTGGAGATTGCGAAGATCGTGAAGAAGGCGGGGGCGACGGTGTTGCGTGGCGGCGCTTTCAAGCCGCGCACGTCGCCGTACACGTTCCAGGGACTGGGCAAGGAAGGGTTGAAGCTGCTGGCGGAAGCGCGCGCGGCGACGGGGCTGCCTGTCATTACCGAGTTGATGGACACGAAGGATGTGGAGATGGTCGAGCAATACGCGGACATCATCCAGATTGGCGCGCGCAACATGCAGAATTTTTCGTTATTGAAGGAAGTGGGCCGGTGTCAGAAGCCGGTGATGCTGAAGCGTGGCATGGCGGCGACGGTGAAGGACGTGTTGCTCAGCGCCGAATACATTCTCAGCGAAGGGAACATGAATGTCATGCTCTGCGAGCGCGGCATACGGACGTTCGAGACTTATACCCGCAACACGCTCGATCTTTCGGCCGTGCCCGCGCTCAAGAAGGAATCGCATCTGCCGGTGATTGTCGATCCCACGCACGGCGCGGGGCATCGTGATCTGATCCCGACGATGGCGCTGGCGGCGGTGGCTGCCGGCGCTGACGGGATTATGATTGAAGTTCATAACGATCCTGAGGCGGCGTTGTCGGATGGCGAACAGGCGATGCTCCCGGATAAGTTTGAAGCGCTGGTGGCGCAGATGCGCGCGGTGGCGGCGGCGATTGGGAAGACGATCTAGCCGGGCTGTTACTTCAGAGCGTTTCTCACGTCATCGAGGCCGCTCTCGAAGCCGGATTTGATATCGGACCAGGCGTTGGTCGTGGCGGTTTTGAGTTCCGTGAGTTTCGGTTTTAGGTCGTCGATTTTCTGTTGAGCTTGCGCGACTTTCTTGTCCAGGGCGCTTTTGGCGTCGCCGGTTTGCTTTTGGGCTTTCGCCTTTAGGTCTTCCAGTTTCTTGTTGAGCTTTTGAAACTCCCGGTCGGCTTTCCTATTGAACGCCTGGGCCTGTTGCTGGGTGTAGTTCTTTACGGCGGCGACCTTGTTTGTGGTGGCGGCTCGTGAGCACAGTGAAAAGCTAAAAATAATTCCGGCGACCGCGATCAGTTTCCTGATTTTCATACTGACTACCTCCTTGGCTATTTCCTTTAGCGCATGAACGGCCCCGGCACAAGGCAATTGGCTTGCGGTGGCGGGTGGGGCGGTGTAAGAAGGCGGCGAGATTCCAAGGAGATCTCGGATGGCACGAACGAAAAGGGGACGAACTGCGCTCGCGGGTTGTTTATTCCTTTTGCCGAACCTGCTCGGGTTTCTGGCTTTTACCCTCATTCCTGTGGTGGTCTCTTTGGGGTTGAGCTTTTTTGCATGGGATCTTTTCTCGCCGCCGAAGTTCGTGGGAATCCATAATTTTTCCACCCTGCTGCACGACCACGATTTCTGGCGGTACGCTTTCAATACCGTGTTCCTGATGCTGACGATTCCGGTGAATATTGTGGGATCGTTGTTTTTGGCGATGGTGATGAACCAGAAGCTGCGCGGTATTGTGGTGTTTCGCACGATTTACTTTTTACCGACGATCGTGATGGGCGTCGGGACGTATTTGCTTTGGAGGTGGATTTACAATCCCGACTACGGACCGATCAACACGATCATCGCATATTGGTTTCCGCGATGGCTGAACGATGGGATTCGCGGGCTCGGCGCGGAATGGCCGCCGCAATGGTTGGCTTCGGTGACGTGGGCCAAGCCGGCGTTGATGTTCATGACGTTTTGGACGGTCGTGGGTGGGTACAACATGATTCTGTTTCTGGCGGCGCTGCAGGGTGTGTCGCCCGAGTTGTATGAGGCAGCGGACATCGACGGCGCGAATTGGTGGCAGAAGTTTTGGGCGATCACATGGCCGCTGGTCAGCCCGACGACGTTCTTTGTTTTCACGATGAGCTTGATTGGCGGATTGCAGGGTGGGTTTGACCAGGCGTTTGTGATGACCCGCGGCGGGCCGGCGGGGGCGACCACGACGATCAGCTACTACATCTATAATCACGCGTTTGCGTGGAACCACATGGGGTACGCGGCGGCGATGGCATGGGTGCTATTCACGGCGGTGTTCGCGGCGACGATGCTGAACTGGCGATTTGGGGGACGGGTTGTCCATTACTGAGATGCGCAACGTGTTTCGGAAAATCATCAGCTACGTGGTGCTCGGGTGCGTCGGGTTGTTCATGCTCTTCCCCTTTCTGTGGATGTTCTCCACGTCCGTGAAACCTGCGGGCGATGTATTCAAGTCGGTCGACAACCCGATCAAGGCGCTCGTGCCCGGCGAGGTGCAGTGGCAGAACTATGGAAAAGTTTACGATGCGACGCAGGGGATGGGGGGCGGGTTTGCGCGCTGGTACCTGAACAGTGTGCTCGTGGCGGTGGTGGTCACGTTGGGGCAGGTGACGACGAGCGCTTGCGCGGCGTATGCGTTTTCGCGGTTGCAATTTCCCGGACGCGACAAAATTTTTCTCGGGTATCTCGGCACGATGATGATTCCGGGGGCGGTGACGATGATCCCGAATTTTATTTTGATGCGGAAGATCACCGACTGGCTGACGGTGGCGGCGCCGTTTGTGAATTGGGACGCGCCGCGGGTGATTTATCTATTTGGGCGCACGTATGACGTCGGGCGATTGGTGGGGCTGGATTCCTACTTCGCGTTGATTGTGCCGGTGATGTTCTCGGCGTACGGGACGTTTATGCTGCGGCAGTTTTTCATGAGCATCCCGCGCGATTTGGAGGAGGCGGCGACAATCGATGGGTGCGGGCTGTTTCGCATTTTCACGACGATCATTTTGCCGCTCAGCAAACCCGCGCTGGCGACGCTGGGGATTTTCACGTTTCTCGGCAACTGGCAGAGTTTTTACTGGCCGCTGATCATGCTGACGCAGGATTCGATGAAGACCTTGCCACTCGGGCTGCTGTCGTTCATGGGATTGTACAGCACGCAATGGACATTGCTCATGGCGGGCTCGGTGATGATGATTCTGCCGATGATTATTGTATTTGTGATCGGGCAGAAATGGTTCATTAGTGGGATTCAGATGGGGGCGCTGAAGGGGTGATTTGGAGCTGTTACAAGATATTGAACGACAGCCCTTTGAGGAGGATCCGGTTGCAATTCTCAGCGGGTTGAATAGATTTGTAGCGGGGTAAGTCTAATAGAGCAGATTGGAGGATTCAGATGAAAAGAATTCTTAAGATTGTCAGTGGATTTGTGGCGGTAGTGACGTTGGCCTGCCTGCTGGCGGCACCAGCCCAGGCGCGAACGTTCGTCTCGGTCAATGTTGGGTTTGGCGGCTACGGCTATGGCGGTTACGGTTACGGGGGTTATAACCGGTACTGTGCGCCGGCGTATTACCCCGGATACTGCTATCGCGCACCCGTATGCTATCGGCCGGTCTATCAGTACTACCCGAGTTGCTACTACGGCGGATACCGCTATTGCCGCTAAGAGGAACCGTCAGAGCACTTCCCTGAGACTGGTTACCGGCAGTTGGTATTGCTTCGCGAGGTCGGGATAAACCACCCGGCCTCGCGCTATGTTTACCCCCATCGCGAGCGCTGAGTTTCCACGGACGGCCCGGCCAAATCCCTTGCTGGCGATTTCCATTGCGTAGGGAAAGGTGGCATTCGTCAGGGCGGTTGTTGACGTGCGCGCGACCGCGCCGGGCATGTTCGTGACGCAGTAATGCACGACGCCGCTGACGAGGTAGGTCGGTTTTTCGTGTGTCGTTGGCCGCGAGGTTTCGATGCAGCCGCCCTGGTCGATGGCCACATCGACGATGACCGCGCCGCGTTTCATTTGCTTGACCAGCTTGCGCGAGACGAGCATTGGCGCACGGGCGCCGGGTCGTAATACTGCACCAATGAGCAAGTCGGCTTCGCGGACCTGCTCGCGGATGTTGTGGGCGTTACTCATCAGGGTCTTGACGTTTTTCGGCATCACGTCATCGAGGTAGCGCAGGCGGTTCAGGTTGATGTCGAGGATCGACACATCGGCGCCCAGGCCAGCGGCCATCTTGGCGGCGTTGGCGCCGACGATGCCGCCGCCGAGAATCGCGACTTTCGCGGGCGCGACGCCCGGCACGCCGGCGAGCAACAAACCGCGGCCCTTCGTCGGCTCTTCGAGGTACTTCGCGCCTTCGTGGACCGCCATTCGCCCCGCGATCTCGCTCATGGGCGTCAGCAAGGGCAGGGAACCATCCGGCGACTGTATGGTCTCGTAGGCGATGGCGATGATGCCGCTGCGAAGGGTTGCGGCGAAAAGTTTTTTGTCGGCGGCGAAGTGGAAATAGGTGAAGACGATTTGTCCGGCGCGCAGTGATGCAATCTCGGGGGGCTGCGGTTCCTTGACCTTTACGATCAGGTCAGCGCGGCGGAACAGGACGCCAGGGGAATTGACGATGCGCGCGCCGGCGGCCCGATAATCCTGGTCGAGCGCGCCACTGCCTTCGCCGGCACGGTGTTCGACGAGCACCGTATGACCGGCTTCCGTCAGCGCTTCGCAGTGAACCGGCAGCAGGCCGACGCGATATTCGTTGTTCTTGATCTCCCTGGGAACGCCGATGATCATAGCTGCAGGGTCGCGGTGGGTTTGTCCTGGCTGGCGACGGCGACCTGGATGTGACGGGCGCCGATTTTCTCAAGCTGGTGGCTAACGGTTTCGTGTGCCAACTCGGGGCGGTTGCAGTCCTGGCTGAGGTGCGCGAGGAAGACGTGGCGCAACCTGTCGGAGGCGACATCGCCGGCGAGCGTGGCGGCGGCATCGTTGCTGAGATGGCCGTGACGGCTCATGATGCGCTGCTTCAGGGCCCAGGGACGGATGGCGTCCTCTTGCAGCAACTTCAAATCGTGGTTCGATTCCACTACGAGAACGTCCATGGCGCGCATGCGTTCGGTGACGAGCTTGGTCGCGTGGCCGAGATCGGTGAGCACGCCCACGGCGATGCCCGAATTGGGATGACGAACGACGAAACCGACCGGGTCGTAGGCATCGTGCGGGACGCTGAAGGATTCGACGAGAAGATCGCCCACCTCGAACGAACCGCCCGTGGAAAACAGCCGCCACGAAATGCGGACGCGGTCCTGCCATTCGGGATCGGTAGAAATGGCCTCGGCGGTGAGGCGATTGGCGTAGACGGGAAGTGGGCGCGATTTGCAGAGCACGCCAAGGCCGCGGGTATGGTCGCTGTGTTCGTGGGTCAGGACGACGCCGGTGATTTCTTCGAGATTGCGGCTGATGAGCGCGAGCCGCGTGGCAATCTGGCGTCCGCTGAGCCCGGCATCGACGAGCAGTTTCGTCGTGTCGGTTTCAATCAAGGTGCAATTGCCCGCACTACCGCTCCCCAAAATCGTGATACGCATCCCCACGCAGGTGATTTTACACGGAGTGGGGATGGACGCAAGATTTCTGAGTACGACGTAGCTTATCCGTACAAATCAATCTCAGAGGACGGAGATGGCGGTTGGCGCCCTGCTTATCAATACCAAAGAAGCCAATTTGCCTTGTTCGCTCGCTCGATAAAGACCCAACCGTCTTTCGTTTTTCGCCACCGCTCCTGCCAATCCCAGTCCACGTCCGGTTTCTGAGATGCCCACTTAAGCCGAGGGCCATTACCGAGATACTTATGACTCTCGACTTTGATTCCGACCAACGCCTCACCATTCTCCACATGACAAACCGAAATTCTGTAGCCGGTAAACTCCACCTCTGAAACCTTTCCCGTAGTATTGAACGCCATCTGCTCGTCCTGTAGGTGGTGATCCAGATGATACGATAGGCATGTTGATTCCAAGGTGGGCGACTCCTGCCCAGACTCAACCGGTGTTTGTGTCGTTGCCGAACATCCCACGCTCAGCATGGCAATCGAGAGCAGAAACGGAAGCGATAGTCTCATTATGCCGTGTCAGGGTACCATTTAACAGGCAGCCAAATTTTGCTCCCGACCCGTCTGCGAAGCAAGCCAAACGAGCTTGCAGCCTATTTATAGGCAATGGCGGCGCTGGAGGCGCCGGCGAGGTGGATGACCTCAAAGCGTTTGAAGCCGGCTTCCTGGCACCAGCCGCGGAAATCGGCGCCGGAATAGTCGAAGGCGTCGCCGAATTCGATGAGCATGTTCAGGGACATCAGCAGGCCGAAGACGTTTTCGCGGCGCGCGTCGTCGATCAACGCTTCGATGGCGACCAGGGCGCCGCCGGGCGGCAGGGCGTCGTAGGCGGCGCGGATGAGATGCTTCTTTTTCTCCAGATTCCAGTCGTGGAGAATCATGCCCATGGTGATGAGGTCGGCTTTAGGCAGCGGGTCTTTGAAGAAGTCGCCGCTGGCCGTGTTGATGCGGCCGCTTAGTCCGGAAGCGGCGATATGCTTTTTCGCGATCGGCTCGACGGGCGGGAGATCGAACGACACGCACTGGAGGTGGGGATGTTTCTTCGCGACTTCGATGCAGAGCAGGCCGGTCGCGCCGCCGATGTCGCAGAGGGTCCTGAATTTGGAAAAATCGAATTTGGCGGCGAACGCCTCGAAGTTGATGCGGGAGAGACCCGTCATCGCGCCCATGAACTGTTCGAGCTTCGGCAGTTCCTCGTAAAGTTCCTCGAACATTCCCTTCTGGCTGTGCTTGATCTCGTTCTGCGGTTTGCCGGTGCGCAAGGCTTCGGGCAGGTCGTGCCAGAATTTGAAGAGGCGCGCATTGAGCATGACCAGGATGCCGCCGACGTAGCGCGGGCTGTTGCGGTCGAGGTAGAGCGCGCCTTCCGGCGTGTTGCAATACTTCGCGGACGGGCCGTCGCCCTCGCGGTTGAGGAATTTCATGGCGACCAGGGCGTCGAAGAAATCGCTGATGCCGCGTGGATGTAGACCCAGTTCGTGACCGAGTTCCGCGCCGGTGACACGGCGCTGGCCGAGCTGGGTGAACACGCCGAATTCAACGGCGGTGAGAAGAACCTTCGAAGACCAGAAGGCAAAGGCCGTCTGCAGAATTGGACCGGGATCGAGTTGTGGGGTCGTATCCGACATGGATTCCATCAGACGGGAAGGATGCGCCGAGAGCAAGCGCAAATTCCCCATTGCGACCTGCCCTACAATCGGCTCGTCGGTGAGGAAGGGTGAATTGGAGATTTCAGGATTTGAGATCTTAAAAGAGGGCGGGGAGTGGAGACGAAGGAGATTCGATGGAGAGCGGGAATTGACTCAAGCTTTCTGAGGATAATCTATTTTTGAGAATATGTAATTGGCGGTGTCCTCTGGGGCCTGTTCTGAATTATCGATGATCTCCCCGAAAGATGGAGCGTGGATTCCGATGCGGTAATGATGCCGGATTCTTTCACGTTCCCTGTCTTCCAACTCACGGGTTCCCCGGTTGGTCAGGGCGATTTCAAGTTTTGGGGCGAGGGTGAAAACGTGGATTTTCGTACCAATATCTTTCAGTTCGTTCATTAGGTAGGAGTAATTGTCCGCGGACAGGGGGTAGGGAACGATCACATCCAGTCCTCTTTTTGAGAAACACCTGATCACGGAGACGGCATTTTCCAGATTGATTGGCACCGACTGATCAATTGGCATCCACGCAATCATTTTCCGCAGCGCATCGATTTCCACCAGAGCAACATTCGGAAGCTTCTTGGCCAGGATTTTAGCCACGGTTGTTTTGCCGGCGTTTATGGACCCATTGAGGAATATGACCATGGATATATTTTAGCATTCTGACGTCGTGCGTCTCGAAACAATTTGTACGGGAAGTGAGCATGTGATGATGGGCCAACCCACGCTGCGTGGGTCGGGAAGGTGGAATTGGAGATTTCAGAACGAGGCGATTTGACATCGGATTCCGATAATGCTAGAGTGGGGCATGTCCTTATCAGGAATCTGTCACTGGTCGCCGTCATCCAGCGAAGGTGCTTCCTCCTCCGTGAGACCGCTGCGGCGGACAAGATCCGTCTCCGCCGAGTCTACGACGGACACGCGGCGCCACTTGCTGGAGGCGGATCTATTGTTCGAAGATGCTACGAAAGAGGGGTGTTGAGGGGCCAGTATATGTTTCTGCGAAACGAACCCAATTTGTTTTGGCCTAAAGTGCGCGCTGATGTGATTGAATGAGAATTAGTTATGCAGTTGAGGAGAGGTCGAAAAATTTGGGTTCGTTTTCGGAAAACGAACCCAATTTGGAGGTGTTTATAAGGGTTTCAGGGTTGAGTTGGAGGGTTTTTGGGCGTTTCTAAAATTGCATGGACGTTAAAATGCTACGAACCTTTATGGCGGAAGCACGACGTGCGGCGCGACCTACCGCGGCAGGGATACTGACGAGGCGCGCTGACGAAGGTGGGTGGGCGAGGTATTATCTGGCCGCGAAAGAGTTTTGCAGCTACGAAAGCGATCCGGAGTTGAGGCGTGACGGAAGGTGAAGAATCTTTGCCCTTTACTTGTTTGATGCCGCGCCTATAGTGAAATCGTTCGGTCGAGAGAAATAAAAGATGGCAGGTCCTGGATTACATCAAGTGCAGCGGATGTCGCTGCAGCAGATTTTGGCGCCGCAGTTGCAGCAGAGCCTGCATTTACTGCAGGTGCCGACACTGGAATTGCGGTCGCTCGTGCAGGAAGAGCTGCAGCAGAACCCGCTGCTCGAAGAGATCCCCAAGGACGAGCCGCAGGTGGAGATCGAGTCGCCGGACGGTGAGACGGTCCGCGAGGTGGATGCTGATAAGGAGGCCGTCACCGCCGAGGAACGGGCAGAGTTCAAGGAGGAGTTCGAGGTCCTCGCGAAGCTCGATGAGGAGTGGCGCGATTATTTTTCGCAGACGAACACCGTCCGCTCGCGTTCGCCCGAGCAGGAGGAGCAACGCCAGCACTTTTTTGATTCGATTGTCCAGCAGGAATCGCTGCAGCAGCATCTCTTGCAGCAGCTCAATTTCGCAGCCCTGACCGAGGACCGTCGCAAGGTCGCCGAGTTGATCGTCGGCAGCATCAATGATGACGGGTACTTGCTTACGCCGATCGAGGAGTTGGCGGTCAGTTCCGGCATCCCGTTGGACCATTTGCAGGAAGCGCTGGAACTGGTGCAGACCTTCCATCCCGTCGGGGTGGGCGCGCGCAACTTGAAGGAGTGTTTGTTGATCCAGTTGGACCGGCTCGGGAAATCGGAGTCGATTGAGGCTGTGTTGGTCAACCAACATTTGGACGACCTCGGCCGGAAGCGATTTCCCGAGATTGCGCGGGCAATGAACCTGAGCGTCGAGCAGATCCAGCAGTTGGCGAATTTTATTTCCACGCTTGAGCCGAAGCCGGGACGGATGTTCACCACCGAGCAGCAGCAGTACGTCGCGGCGGACGTGGTGGTGCAGAAGATCGGCGATGATTATGTGGTGCTGCTCAACGACGAGCAAATCCCGCACTTGCGCATCAGCAATACGTACAAAGAATTGATGGCGAGCGATGAGAAATCGAATGACGCGAAGGACTACATTCGCGACAAGATTCGCGCGGGGAAGTTTCTCATCAAGAGCATCCACCAGCGGCAGCAGACGATTTATAATATCGCGAAGGTGATCGTGGAACGGCAGCGGGAATTTCTCGAAAATGGCATTTCGTGCCTGAAGCCGCTGACGATGGCGCAAGTGGCGGAAGTGGTGGGCGTGCATGAGACGACGGTGAGCCGCGCGGTGGCCAACAAATATATGCAGACGCCGCAGGGGTTGTTCGAGATGAAGTATTTCTTCACGCCCGGTTTCGAGACGGCGGGGGGCGGGGCGATGAGCAACACCAGCGTGAAAGAGCAGATCTCGAAGCTCATCGAACGCGAAGATCCGCTGAAGCCGTTGTCGGATCAGGAAATCGTCGCCATCCTCAAAGAGCAGGGCATTCCGATCGCACGACGCACGGTGGCAAAGTATCGCAACGAGTTGAACATCCTACCGAGCAATCTGCGCAAGACGTATTGAGGTGTGTTAGGAAGATGATTGATCGGACAAAACGAGACCGACTTGCGCAAGCCCTTCGCCAATTGTTGTCGGGCCAAATCGACAATCTAACCTTCGATGATCTTGCTTGTCCGGGCAATATTACAAATTCAGATGATCTCGCTCTCTTTGAGATCTTTTATTCCGTGTGGCCGACTTACGACGATTTCAAATCGCATCCGATGCACTTGACGGACGGGCAGAAATTGGACTTCAAGAGGTGTGTTATTTTCCTTCATTCGGATTACGAGTTCGAGTGGCCGCACAAGTCGGCAGTTATCAACTGTCTTCGTCGTCTCTTAGATGAGATGACGTTTCGCCAATTTCATTCTTTGCGATCGCAGACAACCGGCGATATGTCCGTCTGGCCATTTCACCGGCGAGAGGACTACGAAAGCGCACTACGTGCGCCACGTTTATTGAGTGGGAAAAGAGGCGAGCGCAGTGCTGCTTAATTTCGTTCGCGGGCGCGTTGGGCGTCGAGCAGGGGCATGCCGACTTTGTCGGCGATCTCGTAGAATTCTTCGTGGTCAACAGTGTCGAGGGTTTTGCCGCGGCGCTTGAGGTGCTCGTTCACCTTGACGGCTTTCTCCTGCATCGCGCCGTGCGTGTCCTCGCTGCCGCCGACGAGCTTGAAATTCTCGCCGGTGGTGATGCGCGTATGGCCGTCCTTGTTGTCGAGGCCCACGCCCAGCAGCCACTTTTTCTTCTTCGTCTTCGCGGTTTTGCCCAGCTTGCTCATGGCGCTGCAACGTAGCAGACGCGGGCCGGGATTGCAATGAGGCAGTGGGTGCGGCGCGGTCGGGAGACCTGCGCCGAACGGTTGAAAAATGGTTCGCAGATTCGACTTGCAACGCGGCCGATGCTCGTGTAGGTTTCGCGGCCCTGACATGAAAGCCAAGATACATCCAGAATACGTTGACGCGGTGATCCACTGCGCGTGCGGGAACATTCTCAAGACACGTTCCACGCGTAAAGACATGCGTATCGGCATCTGCTCGAAGTGCCATCCCTTCTTTACGGGCACACAGAAGTTTGTCGATACCGCGGGCCGCGTTGAGCGCTTCCAGAAGCGGTACGCCAAGAAGACGAAGTAGCTGCTTTTCCCAAGAACTTCGGCCGGAGACGCATTGTTTCCGCCGAAGTTTTTTGCTTTCCTGAATGACAGACCAGAAATGAACGCACTTCCCAACATCGACAAATTTCGCAAGCGAGCGGGTGAATTGGAGGCCGAACTCGCCAATCCGGCGGTGTACTCCGATCAACGCCGCGCCGGCGAACTGGCGCGCGAGCTTTTGCGCCTCAAGAAGCTGTTGGGTGATTACAGCACCGCCGAGGCGGTCCAGAAACAGATTACGGAGAACAAGGAACTGGCCGATGCCGGCGACGCGGAGATGGCCGAACTGGCCCGGGGCGAACTCGAGGATTTGCAGCGCAAGCTGGAGAAGTTGTACCGCGACGTGCAATTGGGGCTCGTTCCACCCGATCCGAATGACTCGCGCAATTCGATTATGGAGATTCGCGCGGGTACGGGTGGCGACGAGGCGGCCTTGTTCGCGGGGGACCTTTTCCGCATGTACAGCCATTACGCGGACGCGCAAGGGTGGAAGATCGAGGTGATGGATACGAGCCCGAGCGAGCGGGGCGGTTTCAAGGAAATCGTGTTTTCCATCCAGGGGCAGGATGTCTTCAAGAAGATGCGGTACGAGATGGGGGTTCACCGTGTGCAACGCGTCCCGGCGACTGAGGCGCAAGGGCGGATCCACACTTCGACCGCCAGCGTGGCGGTGTTGCCGGAGGCGGAGGAAGTCGACGTGGTCTTGCGGCCCGAGGACATGGAAATCACCGTCTGCCGCGCCAGTGGGCCTGGCGGCCAGGGTGTGAACACGACCGACAGTGCGGTGCAGATCAATCACAAGCCCAGTGGATTGATCGTGCGCTGCGCCGATGAGCGTTCGCAGATCAAGAACAAAGCCAAGGCGCTGCGGGTTCTGCGGTCACGTCTTCTCGCCCACAAGCAGGAGGAAGAAGAGGCGAGAATGTCAGCCGCGCGTCGTAACCAGATCGGTTCCGGCGACCGCAGCGAGAAGATTCGCACGTATAATTATCCGCAGAACCGCGTCACGGATCATCGCATCAATGTCACGATCCAAAATCTGCCCGCCATCATGGAGGGTGATCTGGAGGATTTGATTGGCGCGCTGATGAACGACGATCTCACCCGGCGGCTGGCTGAAACGACGGCGTAACTGGCACACGGCGCTTCACAGAAGCACCTCTACAACCCGCCTTCGTTGTGCTAAGCGTGTTCTCTGATGTTGACGGCACGTATAACGACGATCGCGATGTGGGCGGTGCTCTTGCTATTCATTGGCTCCGTGCACGGCCAACAGATGTCGCGCGAGGAGATCATTTCAGTGCAGATCGGGCTGGATGATGTTGGGTTCTCACCGGGGCAGATTGACGGGAAGTGGGGTGCAGCGACGGAGCAAGCACTGACGGCCTGGCAGCAAGCCCATGACCTGAAGCCGACCGGCAAGTTCGATACGGATACGGCAGTCAACTTCCCCGCTGGTGGCCCGAATTATACGAATTACGTGGTCTCGGCGGCAGATCTCGCGAAGCTGACTCACATTTCTGAGGACTGGCTTGAACGTTCGCAACTGACGAACATGTGGTTCGAAACGGTGCTGGAAATGGTTGCTGAGAAGTGCCACGCGTCTGAAGGGTTGATACGGACGCTTAATCCCGGCATCAGCGACTGGAAATCAGTTCAATCCAATCAAACAGTCACTCTCCTCAATGTCGTTCCTGTGAAGCATCTCGCAGCGGCCAAGCTCCGCGTCAATCTCTCCGCGAAGACGATTGCCGCGTATGACGACAGCGGCAGAATCACTGCGCTTTTTCCATGTTCCATCGCGGCTGACAAGGAGAAGCGGACGCCGGGACAGCTCACGGTGCAAACGGTGGCGATCAACCCCAACTACACCTTCGACCCTGTGAACTTCCCGGAGTTGGATGACAAGCAGAAGGGGTATGGGAAGTTGATCGTCGCCGCCGGCCCGAACAATCCGGTTGGTGACGCGTGGATTGGCCTCAGTCGCGCCGGTTATGGGATCCATGGCACACCGCACCCGGACCAGATTGGCAAGACATTCTCCCACGGCTGCTTTCGCCTTGCTAATTGGAACGCCATCCGGCTGGCGCAGATGGTAAGCATCGGGACGCCGGTGGAAATCTTCGAGTAGTGCGGTTTCCAGTGGTCTTTGCTAGTCTCCCGCCGTGCGCATTCTGGACGTGATCAGCAAAACGACGCCTTTCCTTGAGAAGCAGGGGATTGAGAGTCCGCGGCTGACCATTGAGTTGTTGCTGGCACATTTGTTGAAGAAGAAGCGGATGGAGTTGTATCTGGAATTTGAGCGGGAGTTGGATGAGGGGACGCTGGTCAAGCTGCGGGAGATGGTAAAGCGGCGGGTCGCGGGCGAGCCGTTGCAATACATCACGGGCGAGGTGGAGTTTTGCGGGTTGAAATTGTTGGTGGATAAGCGAGTGTTGATTCCGAGACCGGAGACGGAGCTGTTGGTGGAAGCGGTGGCTCGGCGAAACCCGCGGAGAATGGTCGATGTGGGGACCGGGAGCGGGTGTATTGCGATTGCGCTAGCGAAGAAGTTGCCAGGTGCTGAAATCACTGCGTTGGATGTCAGCCCGGAAGCGTTGGAAGTTGCGCGGGGGAACGCTTCGTTGCATCAAATTGAAAAAAAGATTCGCTTTTTGGAAAGCGATTTGCTACAAGCAATCCCCGACAGCTTCGTGGTGGAGGCGATCGTCTCAAATCCACCGTACATCGCAGATGGGGAATTGGCGAAGCTGCCCAAGGAGGTTAGAGACTTTGAGCCCGTACGCGCACTTGCGGCGGGTGAGGATGGACTCAAAGTTATCCGACGCTTGGTCATGAATGCCAGGCGTATTCTCTCTTCCTCCGGGTTCGTGGCGCTGGAAATCGGCGCCGGACAGCGAGCGGCTGTCGAAGAAATTTTCGGCCAGCAAGGCCATGAAGTAGTTGAAGTGGTGAAAGATTTAGAGGGACATGAGCGCGTGGTCGTGGCTCAGCCCAAGAAGTAACGTCGAGCCCTGGGAAGCCCGGCGGTAGTAGAACAAATAGCTCACACCAAGGAGGTGGCTATGGAAAAGATTATTATTAGTGGGGGAAATCCGCTTCGCGGAACCGTTCAAATCAGCGGCTCCAAAAACGCCGCCTTGCCAATTATCGCCGCCACACTGCTCACGAGCGAACCGTGCATCATTCGTGGAGTGCCGAATCTCAGCGACATCCAGTTCATGTGCGACATCCTGCGCTGGCTGAGCGTGAAGGTTACGCACGACAAAACCGAAGGGGTTGTCGAAGTGCGCGCAGGTCATCCACTGGGAGTAGCGCCGTACGAGCTTGTCCGCAAGATGCGCGCGTCGGTCTGTCTACTCGGGCCGTTGCTCGCCCGACTGCATAACTGCAAAGTTTCACTCCCCGGCGGCTGCGTCATTGGCGATCGCCCCATTGACCAACACATCAAGGGACTCAAGCGCCTTGGCGCGGACGTGGTGGTCGAGAACGGCTACGTCCACGCGCGCTGCAACGAATTGACCGGTAACGACGTGTTCATGGGCGGGCGCTTCGGGTCAACTGTTCTGGGGACGGCCAATGTCCTGATGGCGGCCACGCTGGCCACGGGCACGACGTGGATTGAAGGCGCAGCCTGTGAACCCGAAATTGAAGACCTGATCAATTTTCTCACCAAGATGGGCGCCAAGATCAAGGGCGTTGGTGGTCACATGCTCGAGGTTGAAGGCGTCACGGAACTCCACGGCGCGGAGCACACGGTCATTCCCGACCGCATCGAGGCCGGTACGTTCATGGCCGCGGCGGCGATTACGGGCGGTGACATCGAAATTAAGGGCGCACGCGCCGAACATCTCAGCGCCGTGCGCGATAAACTTGAAGAGTGCGGTGTCACCGTTGAGCGTAACAACGGCACGATTCGGGTCCGCAGCAACGGGGATCTCAAGGCGGTGGACGTCATCACGATGCCGTACCCCGGCTTTCCGACGGACATGCAGGCGCAAATGAGCGCCATGATGACGGTCACGCCGGGCATCAGCGTGATCACGGAGAAAGTGTTCCCGAACCGGTTTATGCACATCAGCGAGATGGCGCGACTGGGCGCCGATGTTTCGCTGGAAGGCAGCAGCGCCATCGTCAAAGGCGTTAAGAAGCTCAGCGGCGCGCCGGTGATGGCCAGCGATCTGCGCGCCAGCGCGGGCCTCGTGCTGGCGGGATTGGCGGCCGATGGTGAAACGGAAGTGAATCGCATTTATCACGTTGACCGCGGCTACGAACGCATCGACCAAAAGCTTCGCCTTCTCGGGGCGAAGATCGAGCGCGTGGCGGAATGAAAAAATTGTTCCTGTTGGCGGCACTGGCCGCTCTCGCGTATGGGGCGTGGAAATACCTGGAGAAGGTGCAGGATACCGCCGCGAAACATCAGGATACCCTTAAGTCCCCCAGCGAGAAGGCACTGAAAGAGATGGACAAAGAAAAATAGCGCGATTGGTTGTTGGTTGGGAATGAGAGGGCGGGCTTCGGCCCGCCCTTTCGCTTTGCGGCAAATTTCCTTGCGCAATCGCGGGGAAGGCTGATATTGCCAGCGGGCGAGAATTGCCATGTTCGATTCACTTTCAGATAAACTGCAGGGCATTTTCAAGAACCTGCGCGGCTTCGGCAAGCTGACCGAAAAAAACGTTGCGGACGCGCTGCGTGAGGTGCGGCTGGCCTTGCTCGAAGCCGACGTCAATTACAAGGTGGTGAAGGATTTCATTGAGCGCACGAAACAACGCGCGCTAGGGCAGGAGGTTCTCACCAGCATCACGCCGGGACAGCAGATCATCAAGATCGTGCATGATGAGCTGGTTGCGTTGATGGGCGGCGAGCCGCAAGGGACGGCGGCTGCTACACCGAGCGGGAACTGGATGATGGTGGGGTTGCACGGGTGCGGCAAGACGACCACATGCGGGAAACTGGCGAGGTTGTTGGCGAAGCAAGGACGCAAGCCGCTGCTGGTTGCGTGCGATGTGCATCGTCCCGCAGCGATTGACCAACTGGAAACTCTCGGCAAGCAAGTGAACATCCCGGTATTCTCCCTGCGCGGCGAGACCGACGTGGTGAAAATCGCCAAACAGGCAACCGCTTTCGCGCAGCTGCAAAGCCGCGACCTTGTGATTTTTGACACGGCAGGTCGTTTGCATATCGACGAGCAGCTTGTGCAGGAACTAGTGCGGATGCGTGAGGCGCTGAGTCCGCAGGAGATTCTGCTGGTGGCCGACGCCGCGACGGGGCAGGAAGCCGTGAACATCGTCGAACATTTCGACAAGGCCCTCAACATTACGGGGATTGTGCTAACGAAACTCGACGGCGATGCGCGCGGTGGCGCGGCGCTTTCGATGCAGGCGGTCACGGGCAAGCCGATACGGTTTGCGGGTGTTGGCGAAAAACTCGAGGATCTGGAGCCATTCCATGCTGAGCGGATGGCTGGGCGAATCCTCGGAATGGGTGATGTGGTCAGTCTTGTCGAGAAGGCGCAGGATGCCTTCGATGCCAGGAAAGCAGAGGAATTGCAGGAAAAAATCGCCGATCGGAGCCTGAATTTGGAGGACTTTCTGTCGCAACTGCAACAGCTTAAGAAGCTTGGACCATTGGAGAATCTACTTGGCATGCTGCCGGGAATGGGTAAAATGCCTGACCTCAGCGGTGGTGAGTCGCAACTCAAGCGCGTCGAGGCGGTGATTCAGTCGATGACACCCACAGAGCGACGCCGTCCCGAGATTTTGAATGCGGGCCGACGCACGCGCATCGCGACGGGAAGCGGTACCAGTGTCGCTGAGGTGAATGACGTATTGAAGCAATTCAATGCCATGAAGAAAATGATGCAGGAAATGGGTAAAATGCAAAAGGCGATGACCCGCAAGGGCGGATTGCCGAAAATGCGATTGGGGAGGTGACAACAAGTGCCGGTAAGAATCAGACTACGACGAGTGGGAACGAAGAACGTGCCGTGCTACCGTATAGTGGTGGCCGATGGGCGCAGCCCGCGTGATGGGCGGTTCATTGAGAACGTGGGGACGTACGATCCCCGCAAGGCAGGCGAAAATTTCAAGGTGGACCTGGAGCGGGTGAAGCATTGGATGCAGAGAGGCGCACAACCCAGCAATACGGTGCGGAGCTTCTTGAAGAAAGCGGAGAAAGCTGCAGCAGCGCCGAAAGCGGCCTGACGAGATGGATGACGGTAACGTCGCGGCAACGCGGTGTTAGCGGGCGGGTGGCGCACGACGGGAGCGCGACATGAAAGCGTTTATCGAATACGTAGCGAAGGCCTTGGTCGATCATCCCGACGAAGTCGACGTGCGCGAAATCGACAGCGAACGCGCTGTGATCTTTGAACTGCGGTTGAACCAGACCGATATCGGCAAGGTCATCGGCAAAAGCGGACGCACGATTACCGCGATCCGCACCTTGCTGACCAGCGCCGCCGCCAAGCAGGGCAAGCGGGCCATGCTCGAAATCATCGAACCCGAAGGCCGTCGGACCGAAGGCGCGCCGCCACCGCCAGACGCGGCGCAGTAACCGCGCGCTTTGGGTTGCGGAGGCGTATGGAAATTGACGTACTGACGTTGTTCCCACGTATCTTCGAGGGGCCGCTCGACGAAAGCATTCTCAAGCGCGCCCAGAAGAGCGGATTGGTTGGCGTGCGCGTGCATAATTTGCGGGATTTCACCCATGACAAGCACCGCGTCGTGGATGACAAGCCGTATGGCGGTGGGCCGGGCATGCTGATGAAGCCCGAGCCGATCTTTGAAGCTGTGGAGACGATTCGCCGGGATGAATCCTGTGTGGTCCTGATGACACCGCAGGGCGCACCACTGACGCAGGCGCGGGCGCAGGAGTTTTCGCGCAAGCCGCACTTGGTCATCATTTGTGGCCACTACGAAGGTGTGGATGAACGGGTGCGCGAGGCGCTCGTTGATGAAGAGGTCAGTATCGGCGATTACGTGCTGACCAATGGCGCGCTGGCAGCGGCGGTGTTTGTGGACGCGGTGGTGCGACTCTTGCCGGGGGTACTCGGCGACAAACAGAGCGCGGGTGACGATTCGTTCTCCAGCGGGCTGCTCGAAGGGCCGCAGTACACGCGGCCACCGGAGTTCCGCGGGATGCAGGTGCCGGAAGTGTTGCTGAGCGGCAACCATGAGGCCGTCGCCAAGTGGCTTGCGGAGTCAGCGCGGCAGCGGACCAAAGAGCGGCGACCGGATTTACTGAAAGAAGATTAAGATTTCAATTTGAGACGCGTTACGCGATAAAGGAGTCGGAACATGAATGTCATTGAGAAGATTCAATCGGAGCAGTTGCGCAAGGACCTAGTCCCCTTCAAGGTGGGCGACACCATCAAGGTGTACTCGCGCATCAAGGAAGCGGACCGCGAGCGGGTGCAGGCGTTTTCAGGCATCGTGATCAACATGCAGGGCCGCGGTATCGCCGAGACATTCACCGTGCGCCGCATCAGCTACGGCGAAGGCGTGGAGCGCGTGTTCCCGTTGCATTCGCCCTTTATCCAAAAGATCGAAGTCGAGCGCGCCGGCAAGGTGCGTCGCGCCAAGCTCTACTATCTGCGCGACCGCATCGGCAAGACGGCCACGAAGGTCGCCGACGCGTAACCCGCGACGCGTGCCATGCTCCGGTACGAAAAGAAAGTTTTCAAAGCCGGAGCGCAAATCATCGCGGGGATCGACGAGGCCGGCCGCGGACCGTTGGCGGGACCCGTCGTGGCGGCCGCGGCAATCCTGCCCCCGAAGTTCAAGCACAAGACGCTCACCGATTCGAAGCAGCTTTCGGAGAAACAGCGCGAGGAAATCTACGCTGAGCTGACAGCCAATCCCGAATTTCTCTGGGCGGTTGGCACGTCGGATGTCGATGTCATCGACCATTACAACATCCTTCGCGCAACCTGGCGCGCCATGCAGCTCGCCCTGGATAACTTGTACGTTCATCCAGACCACGTTCTGGTTGACGGCCTGCGCGTACCGCTCATGGGTGTGGAACAAACAGCGATTGTCAAAGGTGATGCCAAGAGTTTTTCCATCGCCGCCGCCAGCGTTATCGCCAAGGTCACGCGTGACCGCTTGATGCTGAAGATTCACGAACAGTATCCCCAATATAACTTCGCCCAACACAAAGGTTACGGAACGCCCGAACATCTTGCCGCGCTCGGTCAATACGGCCCGTCGCCCGTGCACCGGCGCTCTTTCGCCCCTGTGCGCAATGCCCTGGAGCCAGTGCAAGTAGAGTTCGCTGCACTCTGACCATGTTCCTCGGCTGGCTAAAAAGACCGAGTAATCTCACGCCACGCCAGATTCTCGGCGCGCGCGGCGAAAAGGCCGCGGCGAAATACCTCCGCCGGCACGGGTACAAGATCCTTTTAAAAAATTTTCGCAGTGGTAAAGCCGAGGTCGATATTGTCGCCCGCCACAAGGACTGGCTGGTGTTCGTCGAAGTCAAAACCCGCGAGACCGAACAATTCGGCGCGCCGAGTGAGGCGGTTGACCGCGACAAACAACGCAACCTCAGCAAGGGCGCGCTCGATTACCTGCGCATGCTCGGCAACCCTCGGATTCACTTTCGCTTCGACATCGTGGAAGTTATCATCGCCGATGGCTCGAAGAGGCCCGACGACATCCGCCTCATCCAAAACGCATTCGACCTGAGCGAACCGTTTATCTACTGACAGTTTTTAGGAGGCCCCCCCTTGAGATAGAGCGGGATGGCTGGCCAAGGGGTGACCCGGTAGCGGAGCACCGGCGGTCAATCGCAGTTTCTGCGAGCACGTAAAACCCGTTCGACTTGCGCGCACATTTCGGTTAGAAGGAATGACCATGCTTGCGAAGGTTCGTTCCGCCGCGCTTCTTGGATTGGTTTTCCTCGCGACAGTTGGCCTTTGGCCAGACGAGACCAAAGCCCAGTCCACCAACTCGAGCGGCGGACCAGACGCGCGCGAAATTCCCCTGCCTCCGATCAAGACCAGGCTGAGCCCGATGCCCGGCGTGAACGATTTACCGGTTCGCATCGGTTTACCTGATGCCCTGACGATGAACGACGGGCACAAGGTCACGACGGTCAAACAGTGGAAAAAGCGTCGCGAGGAGATCAAGCGCATCCTCGAGTATTACGCCATCGGCCAGATACCGCCTCCGCCGGGAAACGTGAAGGGGCACGAGATCAAATCGCAGTTGGTACTGGATGGGAGGGTGAAGTATCGGCTGGTGCATCTGACCTTCGGTCCGAAAGAGAAGCTGGGTCTCGATATTGGCATCTTCACACCCACTGACAGCAAAGGGCCTTTCCCGGCGGTGATCATGCCAGGCGGAACGCCACCCGGCGCCACGCCACTGTCGACCCTGGCGCACCCGCCGGGGCAAGGGCGCGGTGTTGATGCTTTGTTGCCGGTCGTTCCCGCGACGGAATCCACGAACGAGACAACGACTTCTTCCAATTCCACCAATCAACCCGCCGGTCGCCGAGTTCCGCGGTTGGACAACACCGACCCCGAGGCCGTGGCCGGTCGCAACCGCGAATTGTTCCGTCGCGGATATGCCTACGTCCTGTTTAACAATAATGATTGCGCTGAGGACACCACGTTGCGCAACGCGGATGGCGGTTGGGCCTTCCGCACGACGCGATTCTATCCCGCCTATCCCGGTTATGATTGGGGAGTGCTCGCGGGATGGGCGTGGGGTGTGTCGCGTATCGTGGATTATCTGGAAACTGACCCGTTGGTGGATAAGACCAGGCTCATCGTCTCGGGAGTATCGCGAACCGGGAAGTCGGCCATGGTTGCCGCGGCTTTTGATGATCGCCTGGTGATGGCGGCGCCGTGCGTGACCGGCGGTGGCGGCATTGGCGCGTACCGTTTCAGCGGCGCCGGGCGCGGAGGCAAAGAGGGCCTGGCCGACATGATGAAGAAATATCCGAATTGGTTTTCGCCACACCTGCACGAGTTCTGGGGCCACACGGATCAATTGCCGTTTGACGAGCATTGGTTTCTCGCACTCGTTGCGCCGCGGCCTTTCATCGCCCTGGAAGGCTTGACCGACCAGGTGTCCCTCGAGAACGCAGTTAAACAATCATGGCTGGGCGGTCAGCCCGCTTACGCGCTGTTTGGCGCCACGGACCATCTTGGCGTGAACTACGCGGACCACGGGCACGCGTTCACCCCGGAGGATATGAAGGCGCTGCTGGACTTTGCCGACAAACAGCTACGAGGCATGAAAGTTGAGAGACGCTTCGATCAATTCCCGTCAGATACGGCTCCCAAGACAACAGAACAACCCGAGGCAAAATGAGCCAATGAAGAATCCCATGGTCCGCAAATCGTTTTGTGTGGTTGCCCTGTTTTCATTTGCCGTCCTGTCCGGCTGTGTGTCCGGATCCACTTCGCCCAAAACGACGTTCAATGTTCGCGAGTCGGGAGCGGTGGGCGATGGGAAGGCCAAGGACACGGCCGCGATTCAGTCGGCACTGGATCGCTGCGCTGCCGCGGGCGGAGGCACCGTCGTTGTGCCAGCTGGCGACTACCTGACCGGCAGCCTTGACCTTAAATCCCACACGACGCTCCGCCTTGAAAAGGGCGCGACGCTGATTGGCAGCCCCGATCTCGATGATTACCCGATTGTGAAAGGGCGCTGGGAAGGGCGTTGGATTGACGTGCACCGCGCGCTGGTTTCCGCGCACAAGGCGAACCACATCGCCGTCGTTGGCCCGGGCACAATCGCCGGTGACCTGACGATCGGCAATCGCCAAATGCCACGGCGCCCGTGTGTCATCGAGTTAATCGAATGTCAGGATGTCCGCCTCGAGGGCTTTACCGCGAAGCAGAAGCGCATGTGGACGATTCATCCGACCTATTGCGAAAATGTCGTGGTGAAAAACGTCACTATTCGCAGCATCGGCGGCAACAGCGATGGGGTGGATGTTGATTCCTGCAAACACGTCGCCATCGAAGGCTGCGACATCGAGTCCGGCGACGACTGCATCGCGATCAAATCTGGTCGCGGCATGGAAGGGGTCCGCGAAGGGCGTCCGACGGAGGATGTACTCATTCGGGATTGCGTGTTCTCCGACAATATCTTTGCGTGCATCGGCATTGGGAGTGAAACCTCCGGTGGGATACGCGGAGTGCGGGTGGAGCACTGCACTTTCAAGCAGGCCAAGACCTATGCGGTCTATATCAAGAGCCGCCCTGGCCGCGGCGCTTTCATCGAGGATATTTCCGGGAACAATCTGGACGTGCAGACCGGGACAAACGGCTTCCTCCGCATCAACCTCCTCAACAGCGGACTACAGGATTCCGAGCCAGTTCTCGGCGACGAGGGTATTCCCACTGCGAAGAATTACCGGTTCGCCAACGTCCGGGTGAATTGCGGAACACTGGTGAACGCGACGGCGATTTCCCCGGTGAAGCCGCTCAATGGGCTTTCGCTCGTCAATATCACCGGCACCTGCACAAAGGGCATTACGCTCGCCAATATCACGGGCGCCGAACTACATGGCGTTCAGGTTACGGGTTTCCACGGTCCGTTGCTTGGAACCAACAACGTCAGCGGCAGGGGACTGGAAGGCGCGGTTGGTATTCCACCCACCACCGCGGGTCCGCCAGTCGTACCGGCGACGGGGTCAAACATCGTTGGGAGAACCAGTGGCAATGCACCGACTCGTGAAGCCCCATGAATAAACGCTTTGCGCGCACGTTGCTCTCTGTTTCGATTGCCTCGGTTACTATTCAAGCTCAGGCCGCAGGGGACGCACCGGCGACCACGAATGCTCCATTCGCGCTGGCCCCGCTGACACCCAAGCAGATTAATGCTGCGTCTCCGTTTTTTACGGTGGACGGAAGAGATCCCGTAATCCTCACCAATCCTCCGGCGAGGCTGGAAGATTTGCAAATCCTCCGACTTTGGCCGGCTCAGGCGCCCCTTCAGCAAGGCGATGATCCTGCCATCGATATTCCCACGTTGACGGTTTTTCTTCCCCCCACGGGCAGAGCCAGCGGCGCGGCAATGATTGTCATGCCCGGTGGCGCGTACGCGCGTCTTTCCCCGCGCGAGGGCCTCCCGGCGGCGCAATGGCTCGCGTCCAACGGCATCACCACGTTCATCCTAAAGTCCCGGCTTGGGAAGAAGTATCATCACCCGGCCGAAATGGACGATGCGCAGCGCGCCATCCGTTATGTCCGTGCGAATGCCCCCGCGTGGGGGCTTGATTCCCACCGTGTTGGCATCATTGGTTTTTCTGCTGGTGGGCATCTGGCCAGCACTGCGGCCACGCACTTTGACGCCGGCGATCCCACGTCGGACGACCTCATTGAGAGGGTAAGTTCCCGTCCTGATCTCCACATCCTCCTCTATCCCGTGGTGACATTTGAAGGCACATCGAACGTCCATACAAACTCCCGCATCTGGTTGCTCGGAGACAATCCCAGTCCAGAACTTCTGGAGTTACTTAGTAACGAAAAGCAGGTGACCAAGGATACGCCGCCAGCGTTTATCGTTCATTCCACCACCGACACCGTTGTCCCGGTTGCCAATTCTGATCAATACGTTGCCGCTCTCGTCCGAAACAACGTTCCATTTGTTTATATCCGAGAACCCATAGGCAAACACGGTTTCGGTATCACCGACGACTGGTCCGGCCAGGCCATGGCCTGGCTTCGCGCACGGAAATTCTGAAAAACCAAGCCGGGAGCACAATTTGCTTTTTCAGGCCGGTCGTGATCGAGCTTTGATGATTCTCATGGCTTCCGGTCGTTGCCGGTATCGGGAGTCCGGGCGAGCAGGCGCGTTAATTCGTCGTGCACGCGCAGATCATCGGGGACTGCGGCGGTGCCCTGACGGAGCACGGCGATGGCTTCGGCAAATCGATCCTGCTCGACCAGCACCCTGCCAAGCGCAAGGTACACCTCGGCGACGTTTGGTCGATAACTGATGGACTTTCGGAAATGTTTGATGGCGCCGTCCGGATCACCGTCCTCCTGCAACGCGGTTGCGATGCGGTAATGGGTCTCGCCGAGACGTTCGGCGGACGATGCGGCAAGGGCACGTTCTTCCTGAGCCTCCGCCAACCTGTCCTGCATCGCAAGGACCTCGGCCAGGTTCTTGTGGGGCTCCGGGTCGTCCGGGTTGAATCGCGCGGCTTCCCGGAACTCAGTGGCTGCTTCGTCGAGTCGGTGTTGCTGGAACAAGACAACGCCAAGATTTTCGTGCGCGGCAAAATCAGTCGGGTGAACCCGCAGAGCCTCGCGGAATTGGGCTTCGGCTTCGGTGGGTTGCCCAATATCCAGGAATATCCTGCCCAGATTGTTGTGAGCGTCGACGTAATCCGGATCGAGTTCCAAGGCGTGACGAAAATGCGCCACGGCCTTGCCGGCCTGTCCCAGTTGCTGCAGAGCGAATCCGAGTCCATTCTCTGCTTTGGCGAAGGAGGGCGTAACCTGCAGGGCGAACCACATCTGTGACACGGCGTTTGTGTACTGGCCCAGTTCTGTCAGTACCAGGCCGAGATTATAGTGCGCCTCGGACGAGCGCGGGTCCACTTGCAATGCCCGGTCGAAACACTCAATGGCGCGGCGATACTGAAGCTGGCCGTACAGAACCAGCCCCAGATTGTTTTGCGCGATAACGGCCCGGGGATTTCTGGTAACAGAATCCCGCCACAGTGCTTCTTCGTACGCAAAGATCGACAGATGTTGCCGGCTAACAAAGCCACAAGAAATCAACGCTGCACTGGCGATGGCGAGTTGCAGAGGCCGCGACTGCAAGACGCCGGCGATTGCCGCTACCGCGAGGGCGATAATGCCAATGCTGGCCAGGTATTGAAAATGGTCCGCCACAAAACTGTATCGATAGAAATACTGGTCGAAGACCCCCAGCACGGGCGACAGCGCGATAACAAAATAGCCGAGGGCGAAAATAGCGGCGCGACCCGCCGTGGTGCGCTGGAACCGCCAGAGGATAATGCCCGCCGCTACGACGCCAGCCAGCGGCAACCACTCGGTTAACGCGCGCGGGCCATGCGACCATCGCGGATAGATGAACATAAGGTTCGCCGGACACAAGGTTTTGGTCGCATAAAACCAGAGATCCTTGCCCGCTACGATCAATCGCTCCGGCAACTGCAGCGACCAATCGCGCGCCGCACCTTCCGAGGCCTTTTCCCTCACCTGCGCCCAAACCGCGACGAACGAGGCTGACAGCGACAGCGCAAAGAACGGCAGGGTTCGCACGACATCAACCCGCCCGACGCGTCCGCGCTGCCACCACGCGCATAGCAAGAGTACGGCAGGGAGCATGACCGTTGAGGATTTGCTCAGCAGTGCTGCGGTAAAGCAAAGCAATGCACTGACATACCAATTCGGCTTGAGTTCGCGCTCATAGTGAAGGAAACACAGCAAGGAGGCGAAGAACCAGGCTCCGGAGAGCGTGTTCTTCAATTCAGTGGCCCACGCCACCGACTCAACGTTGACAGGATGAATGGCCCAAAGGGCGGCGACAAGCCATGCCCCGCGAACGTTCAGCCGCCGCAGGAGGAACAGCAACAATATGGCGTTCACTGCATGCAGCGCCAGGGTGACCAGGTGGTACGGCAACGGATTCGCTCCTCCCGATTGGTAGATGAGCCAAAACGCCGTGAACGTCAGCGGGTAGTAAATGGCCAGGACGAACGACGTCCAGATTGGTTTCAGCCCATCCGGCGCGGTGACCGCAGGATTTTCGAGGAAGTGTTTGTTGTCGTCCCAAACGAACCCCGCGTGACGAACGGGCCAGTACATAACAAAGGTGAGAGCCAACAACGCCACCGCGAGTCCCACCTTCCGAGCGGAAAACATGTTTCACAGGTTAGCAACCGCGCGCGGTTAGGGGAAGCCCTTGATTGGGGGATTCACCTGCGCGCACAACGCCGCCCAACAATCCCATTCGACTTGTGGCGGCGTTTCGGATAGAAGAAACGGCGATGCTGGCCAAAGTTCATTCTGCAGCCGTTCTGGGGATCGACGCTTATCCGATTGAAATCGAAGTCAACTCTGGTTGGGGACAGCCGGCGGTCATCATCGTGGGTTTGCCGGATGCGGCGGTGAAGGAGTCGCGCGACCGCGTGAAGACCGCCATCGAGAACAGCGGGTTCAAGTACGTCATGGGTCGGACGACCATTAATCTGGCTCCAGCCGACGTAAAAAAAGAGGGTCCAAGTTTTGATTTGCCGATTGCGGTGGGGATTCTCGCGGTGAGCGAGCAGATTGTGGCGGAGAACCTCGACGACTATGCCATCGTGGGTGAACTTGCGCTCAGCGGTGAAGTTCGCAGTATCAATGGCGTGCTGCCGATTGCGATTTGCGCTCGCGATCAGAAGAAGCGCGGGCTGATTGTTCCTGCCGATAACGCGGCCGAAGCGGCGGTGGTCCAGGGACTCGACGTGTATCCCGCCAAAAACCTGCGCGAGGTCGCGGAGTTTTTAGCCGGCAAACGGGAAGTGCAACCGCTTCGTGAAGATCCCGCGAAGATTTTCCAGGAACAGCGCAGTTACGACGTCGATTTCGTCGATGTCAAAGGCCAGGAACACGTGAAACGCGCGCTGGAAGTCGCGGCGGCGGGCGGCCATAACATTTTGATGATCGGTCCGCCGGGCAGCGGGAAGACGTTGCTGGCGAAACGCGTCCCGACGGTGTTGCCGAATTCGAATCTCGAGGAGGCGCTGGAGACGACGAAGATCCACAGCATTCTCGGTTTGTTGCCCAAGGGACAGGCGCTGGTCGCCACGCGTCCGTTTCGCTCGCCGCATCACACGACGAGCAACGCGGGTCTGCTTGGCGGAACGGCGAACCTCACGCCCGGCGAGATCAGCCTTGCGCACAACGGCGTGCTGTTTCTCGACGAATTGCCGGAGTTCCACCGCGACGTGCTGGAAGCGTTGCGCGAACCGCTCGAAGAAGGCCGTGTCGTGATTTCGCGCGCCAGCGGCACGATGACCTTTCCCGCGAACGTCATGCTGGTCGCGGCGATGAATCCGTGTCCGTGCGGGTTCTATGGCGACCCGAAGCGTGAGTGTCGTTGTTCGCCGAACATGATCACGAAATATCGCAACAAGATTTCCGGGCCGTTGCTCGACCGCATTGATATCCACGTCGAGGTTCCGTCGGTGAAATACAAGGAGATGGCGGGCGAGGGGACGGGCGAATCGTCGGAGAAAATCCGTCCGCGCGTCGAGTCGGCGCGAGATCTACAGCGCGGACGTTTTAAGAAAACAAACTCACGAATGTCACCGAAAGAGATCAAGGAATTCTGTAAGCTCGACGATGAGAGCCAGCAATTACTGAAGATGGCGATGACGGAGTTGAATTTGAGCGCCCGCGCTTACGACCGCATCTTGAAAGTATCCCGCACCATCGCCGATCTCGAAAGCAGCCCGCAAATCCAGTCGGCGCACATTTCCGAAGCCATCCAGTATCGGACGTTGGATCGGCAGTTGTGGGTGTAGTTGAGTAGAGGTATAATCTTAAAGAGGAGTCGCAGGCTGAAAAAACCGAAAGGAGCTCGAGAAGTTTGCCGATACAAAAGCTGGCCGACGCGACCATTCCACTCGCCGAAGATCGGACGACGGAGAGATTAGATCGCATGATGGAAAACAACCAGGATCGCGACATCGAACTGCAGCGACGCGCTCAACTGCTTGACCTCGCGCGGGAGGGCATGTTCGTCCGTGACATGGCCGGGGGCATTACCTTCTGGAACCGGGGGGCCGAGCAGATGTACGGCTGGACGAAACAGGAGGTCGTTGGGCACCATTCCTATGAGTTGTTGCGCACGAAGTTTCCCAAGCCGCTGTCTGAAATCGAAGCGGACCTGCTCCGCCTCGGCTACTGGAACGGTGAACTCATCCATACGCGGCGTGACGGCAATGAGTTGATCGTGGAGAGCCGCTGGGCCTTGCAACGGGACGATCGCGGAGAACCCGTCGAAATCCTGGAGATCAACAATGACATCACCGAGCGCCGGCGAACTGAGGACGCCTTGCGCCTGCAGGACGCGGTGGTCCGGAACATGGCGGAAGGCGTCTGCCTCACGCGAGCCAGCGACGCGACCATTATTTACGCCAACCCGACCTTTGAGAAACTATTCGGCTACGATCCAGGCGGGTTGAACGGCAAACCTGTATCGGTCGTCAATCATTCCCGGACTGACAAATCGCCCGAACAGGTCACGCAAGAGATCATTGAGGAACTGAACCGGCAGCACACCGGCACGTATGAGATCCGGAATATCCGGGCGGATGGCACCGCTTTTTGGTCTCGCGCCCACATCTCCACCTTTGATCACCCCGACCACGGGAAGATATGGGTTTCGGTGAACGAGGACATCAGCGAGCGCAAGGCGGCGGAAGCCAAACTACAGGATGAAACGGCAGTCGTGCAGCTGTTGCGAGAGGTTGCCACGGCAGCGAATGAAGCATCCAACCTGGAAGGGGCGTTGCAGGCGTGCCTGGACCAGGTTTGCGCATATACCGGCTGGCCAGTGGGCCACGCGTACATCGTGGATCATGGTCCAAATCGGGAGTTGATCTCCACCAAGACCTGGCACCTTCACACGCCCGGTCGCTTTGAGACCTTCCGCAAGGCGACCGAGGCGATGAGCTACGGCCCGGGCGTCGGCCTGCCGGGCCAGATTCTGGCCAGCGGCGAGCCCTTTTGGAGCGGCGATATAACCGCCGATCCGACTTTTCGGCGCGGGGCGGCAGCCAAAGAACTCGGCCTGCGGGCAGCGGTGGGTTTCCCCGTGCTGGCAGGCGATGAGGTCGCCGTGGTGCTGGAATTCTTTTCCCTGGATGACGCCCGGCCGAAGGATCTGTTGTTGGAGACGATGGTGTTGGTCGGAGCCCAGCTCGGCCGCGTGATTGAGCGACTGCGAACCGAGGAAGCGCTGCGGCAATTCTCCGCGCGCGTTCTCAAGGCGCAGGACGAAGAGCGGCGGCGCATTGCCCGCGAGTTACACGATTCGACCGGACAGAATCTCGCCGCCTTGTCGATGATGCTGGCAAAACCCCTCGAAGGAGATTCCGCCCTTGATCCCGGAGTCCGTCGGTTGCTCGGTGAATGTCGGAACCTGGCGGAGGTGTGTTCGCATGATGTCCGTACTCTGTCGTATTTGTTGCACCCACCTTTGATGGATGAACGGGGTCTGCCCTCGGCTCTGCGCTGGTTTGCGGAGGGCTTCACGAAACGTAGCGGCGTCCAGGTCCACCTGGAGCTGTCCTCCGATTTGCCACGGCTCCCCCAGGAGATCGAGATGGCGATGTTTCGGATCGTGCAGGAGAGCCTGACCAACACACATCGTCATTCCGGAAGTTCCACGGCCACGATCCGGCTCGGCGTGGATCGGAACCAGGTGCGGCTGGAGGTGCGCGACAACGGAAAGGGGCTGCCCAGGCCACAGGTCGGCGGCCGTGTGATTGCACTGGGCGTCGGCATTACCGGCATGCGGGAACGAGTAAAAGAATTGAACGGACAGATGAACATCGAAAGCAGCTCCGGCGGCACGGCAGTTCACGTGACCCTGCCGTTCGAGGGAACGGCGCCATGACCAAGCTGCGCGTGCTGGTTGCCGACGATCATGAAGTGGTTCGTGCGGGGGTGAGGTCGCTGCTGGAGGACCAACCGGACTGCGATGTCTGTGGTGAAGCGGTCACCGGCCGCGAGGCGGTGACCCTCGCGCAGCAACTCCGGCCGGACATTGTCGTCCTGGACATTACGATGCCCGAGCTCAACGGTCTGGAGGCGGCCCGCCAAATCCTGAAGTCTGTTCCAAACGTGCAGGTGTTGATCCTCAGTGTGCACGAATCCGAAGAACTCATTCGAGAGATTGTCGAAATCGGCGCCCACGGGTACATTTTGAAATCCGATGCCGGCCGCGAGTTGGCAGCGGCCATACGCGCGCTGGGGCAGCGCGAGTCGTACTTCACTTCCAAGGTCGCCCAAATTGCGTTGCGCGCCTACCTGAACAAACAGAACGGTGTTCACACCCCATCATCGCCTGACGGCACGCTGACTCCCCGCGAACGCGAAGTGCTACAATTGCTCGCCGAAGGCAAGAGCAACAAGGAAGTGGCGTCCACTTTGGGGATCAGTGTCATGACTGCGGAGACGCACCGGGCCAACATCATGCACAAGCTGGGCGCACATTCGGTCGCCGAGTTGGTGCACTACGCTGTCCGTCACAAGATGATCACACCGTGATTTCATTGGCTAGGACTTCGTCCTAGAGGCATACCCCATTCAGGGTATTGCGGAATCGAGCGCGCCGTTCCTATATTAGCAAATGAGAATTGGTTGCGCGGATCGTTACGGCCGACAAGGAGACAGGCTATGAAAGTTTCCGCGGAAAACACGCAAGAAGTCAGCGCACAACTACTGCGCATTCTTCTGGTCGACGATCACGATCTTGTGCGCCAAGGGCTGCGATCCATGTTGGATACGCAGCCGGGTTGGACAATTTGTGGGGAAGCAGCTACCGGCCTTGAGGCCATTGAACTATCGCAACAACTCCGACCCGATGTCGCCGTGGTAGACATCCACATGCCTGGCATGGATGGTCTGCAAGCAACCCGCGAAATCCTGGCGATCAATCCTCAAATCGAGGTTCTCATTCTCACGCTTGATGAAACGGAGGAAATAGTGAGGGGCGCCACGGCTGCGGGCGCACGGGGAATCGTGATGAAATCCGATGCGGCGCACGAGTTGGTCACCGCCGTTGCCACCCTCGCGCGACACGAACCCTTCTACGCCACGAAAGCTTCGAAGATCATCGTCCAAAGCATGGCACATCCCCTTGGCGCTTCGGTCGATCGTGCCGGGTTGAGCAAACGCGAGCGCGACGTGGTCATACTGGTGGCCGAAGGCCACAGTAACAAGGAAATCGGCGCCGCACTCAGCATCAGTGCCAAGACCGTTGAAAGCCACCGCCGGAACGTCATGCACAAGCTCGGACTCAAATCCACCGCCGAACTGGTGCGCTACGCGGTGCGCGACGGCCTCATTCAGCCGTAGCACAAGCCGGAGACTGGCCCCGTAATCGGTTCTCAGTGGCCGGAATTGTCCCTGTCGGGCCGGTTGTGTACTAAGGGAATACCCTTAGGTATTGCGGTGGGCTTCTCCTCAGTTTTACTGAATTTGCCGCGTTCCTTACCAGACGGCTTACTGACTGCTCGAATCCACTCGTGGTCGCATTATGAAGTGGACTCTCAACAAGCAGGTGAGCTGTGGGCACGAGTCGATGTTGAAACGACTCCCTTGCCTTTCTCGGCAACTTACAGGTCATTACCGCCTTCGGGCTTCTCTTCTACCCATCGCAACGCTGGCCATCACATTGCAGGCGCAACGCAGCCCGGCGCAGACGAACGAGCCGGTGCAGTCCGCGAGCGAACTCAAGAGGATGAGCCTGCAAGAGCTGTTCGATATAGAGGTCACTTCCGTTTCAAAAAAACCCGAAAAGCTCTCCGAAACCGCGGCGGCAATCCATGTGGTCACCGACGAAGATATTCGCCTATCGGGCGCGCTCAGTATTCCCGAGGCGCTACGCGACATTCCAGGCGTCGAAGTAGCCCGTGTCGATTCGAGTCAGTACGCCATCACCGCGCGTGGTTTCAATGGCACGACCGCTAACAAGCTTCTCGTACTAATGGATGGGCGAAGTTTGTACACCCCGCTGTTCTCTGGTGTTTTTTGGGATGTGCAAGACACGTTCATGGAGGACATCGCGCGAATCGAAGTGATTCGCGGCCCGGGAGCGACGGTTTGGGGCGCGAACGCCGTCAACGGCGTCATCAACATCATCAGCAAAAGCGCGGAGGAAACTCAGGGGACTTTGGTCACAGGCGGTGGGGGCAACGAGGAGCAAGAATTTGGCGGGGTACGCTATGGTGGTCAACTGGGCTCCAACGTATTTTTCCGCGTATACGGGAAGTATTTCAATCGCGATGATTCCGTGCTCCCCAACGGGGAGGATGCGGGGGACCGGTTCCAGATGGGACAAGGCGGATTTCGCGTCGATTGGAAGCCTTCGACCGACAACCTCTTCACGCTGCAGGGGGATGCCTACGATGGCTCGGTCGGCCAAACCAACGCCGACGAAGTTGCGTTGACCGGCGGCAATGTTATCGGACGCTGGACACATACATTTTCGGACGATTCGGACCTGCAAATTCAAACCTACTACGACCGCACAGATCGGGACATTCCGCCGATCTTTGCCGAGACACTCCACACATTTGACGTCGATGCGCGCCATCGGTTTCCCCTCGGCCAACGGCAGGACATCGTCTGGGGCGTGGGTTACCGTCTCACGGACGATCACGTAGACAACAGCCCTTCGCTCGCGTTCCTACCGCCGGACCTGACTCACCATCTGTTTACGGGTTTCGTTCAGGATGAGATTAAGATTGTGGAAGATCGGCTTCACTTCACCTTGGGGTCAAAGGTGGAGCACAACGACTACACAGGGTTCGAATATGAGCCGAGCGGACGGATCGCATGGACGCCGTCCGAGGAACACACTATCTGGGCGGCTGCCTCGAGAGCTGTGCGCACGCCGTCGAGAATCGACCGCGATTTCTTCGTCCCCGGGACTCCACCGTTCCTGCTTGCCGGCGGCCCAGGCTTTGAGTCGGAAAGGCTCTATGCCTTTGAGTTGGGGTACAAAACCGAACCGATCACCAATCTCACCGCTTCCGTGGCGACGTTCTACAACATTTATGATGACTTGCGCAGTCTGGAGAGCGGCCCGCCATTCGTGATCGCGAACGGGCTCGAAGGCGAGAGTTATGGCGTGGAGTTGGAGGTGACGCGCCAAATACTGAGTGGGTGGCGGCTGAATGCGGGGTACACGTTTTTTGATCTGCAACTGCACACCAAACCCGGAAGCACAGACACTACACAGGAAGGTCAGGAAGGTGATTCGCCCCGTCAGCAAGCTTTCATCAAGTCCAGCATGGATCTACCCCATCGTGTGGAGTTTGACTGTGTCCTCCGCTACGTGGATGAGCTCCCTCACCAGCAGGTGCCCCAGTATGTGGCGCTTGACGTGCATCTCGGCTGGCGGGCCACGAAAAACCTGGAGCTTTCGATCGTAGGTCAGAATCTTCTCGACCCGCAACACCCGGAATTTGGGATGCCGGCGACGAGAACGGAAGTTCAACGCAGTGTGTATGGGAAGATCACATGCCGCTTCTAGAAAAAAACAGGCTTCCAAAAGCGATCCCCGCGTGTCGGGCGTTTTGTTGCGCCTTGCTGGCGGCCACGGCGCTGAGGTTGGATGCCGCAGAGGCGACAGGCAAGATTGTTCGGGAATACGATCTGAAGGCCGCTTTCCTCTTCAATTTTACGCATTTTGTGGAATGGCCACCAGAGGCATTCACCGACAACGACGCGCCAATCGTCATCGGGATATTGGGTGATGACCCGTTTGGTCCGGTTCTGGACAGAATCATCGAGGGTGAAACCATCCGGAACCGCAAATTGGTCATTAAACGCTCCCGGCGGATCCAGGACTTAAAAGCCTGCCATGTGCTCTTTATCAGCAAATCGGAAAAAGGCCGTATCGGCCAGATACTAACCAGTCTGGACGGCACCAGCGTATTTACGATCGGCGAAGTCGAAGGGTTTGCGCGCCGTGGTGGCATTACCAACCTCTTTCTGCAAGGGAACAAAGTGCGGTTTGAAATCAACGTGGAAGCAGCGAAACGCAAGGGGCTCAAGGTCAACGCGCAATTGCTGGCCCTGGGAACAGTGGTTGGTCCCCAGACGGCCAAAGAGATTAATTAAGATGAACTGGCTTCAAGACATGCCCATACGATGGAAGGTCACCACGGTCATCATGTTGACCAGCACGGCCGCATTATTGCTGGCGTGCGGGGCGTTCATCCATTACGAGTTGGTCGCCTCCCGCCAGGCAATGGTGAGAGACCTGGAGGTCCTTGCTGATGTCATCGGCCAGAACAGCACGGTCGCCCTGAAGTTTGATGACCAGAGTGCGGCCGAGAATATCCTTCTGGCGCTGCAGGCAAAACCGCATCTGGTTGCGGCTTGCCTGTTCGCGAAGGAGGGCCGGCGCTTCGCCGCGTACGGCATTCGGGGAACGCGGCCGGAGCTGCCATCTCAACCGGGAAAAGAAGGCTATCAGTTCACCCGCGATCGCCTCGCGTTGTTCCGTCCGATCCGCCTCGACGGGAAAGCCATCGGCACGATCTATTTACAGTCCGATTTGGAAGCGATCGACGATCGTCTCAGGTCGTTCGCCAGAATTGCCGCCCTGGTCGTATTGGGGGCGATGGGGATAACTGCGGGCATCTCGTTCTGGATGCAACAACTCGTTTCGCAACCGATCCTGCGCCTGGCGAACACGGCGCAAGTCATCCGCGAGAACAAGGACTATTCGGTCCGCGCGGAAAAGCAGGGCCGCAACGAAATCGGCCTGCTGACCGATTCCTTCAACCAGATGCTTACCCAAATCCAGACGCAGGACAACGCATTGCACCTGGCGCAGAAGGGGTTGGAGCAACGCGTTCGCGAGCGCACGGCCGAATTGACCACTGCCAACTCCGCGTTGCAGGTTGAGATCAAGGAACGCTTGCGCACCGGGGAAGCCCTCCGCGAAAGCGAAGACCGATTTCGGTCACTGCTGGACGGCATCCCGGACTATGCGATTTTTCGCCTGGATTGCGATGGACGTGTGGCGAGTTGGAACGCCGGCGCGCAACGAATCAAGGGCTACACAGCCGACGAGATCATCGGCCAGCCTTTCTCTCGCTTCTACAGCGCCGAAGACATCCAGTTGGAAAAACCTACGCAAGCCTTGAAGACCGCGATGATTCAGGGGCGATGCGAGGATGAGGGCTGGCGGGTGCGGAAGGATGGGTCCCAGTTTTGGGCAAATGGGGTAATTACGGTGCTGCGGGACGCCGCCGGCAAGGCAGTGGGCTTTTCCAAGGTGACGCGCGATATCACCGAGCGCAAGCGCATCGAGCAAATGCACCTGCACTTCCGCGCTCTCTTTGAGTCCTTGCCCGGTCTCTACGTCGTGCTCACACCGGACCTCACGATCGTGGCGGTGAGCGATGCCTACCTGATGGCCACCATGACCAAACGCGAGGCGATTCTCGATCACGGTATTTTCGAGATTTTTCCGGATAATCCTGACGATCCGGCGGCCGACGGCGTTGCGAATTTACGGGCATCACTCCAGCGCGTGCTTCAAAACGGCGTCGCCGATACGATGGCCATTCAAAAATACGACGTCCGCCGTCCCGACGGCGTCTTCGAGGAGCGGTTCTGGAGCCCCGTCAATTCGCCCGTCTTCGGCGCGGATCGGCGGATTGAATACATCATCCACCGCGTGGAAGACGTGACCGAGTTTGTCAAACAAACGTCGCGAGGGGGCGGCGGTGACGAAAGCGCCCTGCGCGCGCGGATGGAGCAGATGGAAGCCGAGGTTTTCCAGAGTTCGCAGCAAGTGAAGGTCGCCAATGAACAGTTACAAGCGGCCAACCGCGAACTGGAGGCGTTCTGCTATTCCGTCTCACACGATTTGCGCGCTCCGCTGCGCGGCCTGGATGGTTTCAGCCAGGCATTGCTGGAAGATTATGGCGACAAGCTGGGTGGTGATGGCAAAAAACTATTGCAGCGCATTCGCGCCGGTAGCCAGCGCATGGGGCAACTGATTGACGATCTGTTGAACCTGTCGCGCGTGTCACGGAGCGAACTGCACCGCGAGCCCGTCGATCTGGGCAGAATCGCCGGCGATGTTGCCGCCGAGCTGCGCGGACTCGATCCGCGCCGACACGTCGCATTGCGAATTGGCGAAGACCTGAAGGCAAAGGGTGACCCGCAGCTTTTACGCGTGGTACTCGAAAATCTTCTCGGCAACGCCTGGAAATACACGGCCAAAAAACCCAGGGCGACGATCGAGTTCGGCGTCGACCAGGACAACGGCAATTCCTCGTTCTTTGTGCGCGACAACGGGGTGGGGTTTGACATGCAGTACGCTGACAAGCTTTTCACGCCGTTTCAACGGTTGCACGCCATGAACGAGTTCCCCGGCACCGGGGTCGGGCTGGCTACCGTGCAGCGCATCATCAGCCGTCACGGTGGCCGCGTGTGGGTGGAGGCCGCGGTCAACAAAGGGGCAACAATCCATTTTACGCTGTCATAAAGAGGTGAAAACATGAACACATACGAACAGTTCCTGTCGTCGTTAACCAGGGAATTCAAACAGCAGGCCCCGCCGCGGTTCCGCTCGCTCTGGGCGGACCTGGTAGAATTGGAAGAGGCGACAGACGAGCGATCCTTCTCGGCAACGCAGAATCAGGCGTTGCGTCGGATCCATGCCCTTGGGTGCGCTGCCCGAGCCGCCCTGGCGCATCCGGTACCGTCCCTCAGCCGGTCTCTCGAGTTGAGACTGCGAACCCTGACGCGCGAGCACGCCGCAACCCACTCCGAGTCGATCGAGGCTCTGCACCGGACGATGAACCAACTCGGTGAGGCGCTCTACTCGATTGAGAATGGACCACACGTCCCCGAAAACACCAACCAACCGACCGAAACGCTACTGGTCGGGTCCTGCGTCGACTGAAGGGAGCCCCATGAACAACAAGGCGATTCTGCTTGTGGAAGATAATCCCGATGACGAGGCGCTGACATTACGCGCCCTCAAGAAGAACAATATCTCCAATGAAGTCGTCGTCGCCCATGACGGCAGCGAGGCGCTTGAGTTCCTGCACGGCAACGGCAACGATCTGCCCGCGATTGTCCTGCTTGACCTGAAATTGCCCAAGGTGAACGGCATGGAAGTTTTGCGTCGCGTGCGTGCCGACCAGCGTACGCGTTTGTTGCCGGTGGTCATCCTGACGACTTCCAAGGAAGAACTGGATCTCACCAACGGGTACAATCTCGGCGCGAACAGCTACATCCGCAAACCGGTGGACTTCGCGCAGTTTACCGAGGCGGTGCGGCAACTCGGGCTGTACTGGCTGGTGTTAAACGAATCGCCGCCCCCACCACGGAGCTGATATGCACACACCCTTGCGAGTATTGATTGTCGAGGACTCCGAGGACGATTGCCTGCTGCTGAAGAACGAGCTGGCCCGCGGGGGTTATGCGGTCACCTACAGCCGCGTCGAAACCCCGGAAGAAATGACTGCCGCCCTCGCGGAGGGACCTTGGGACATTGTCGTCTCGGACCACCGCATGCCGCGGTTCAGCTCGCTGGCTGCGCTGAAGTTGTTCAAGGAGCGGGCGTCCAACGTGCCCTTCATCGTTGTGTCGGGCAGCATCGGCGAGGAGTTGGCGGTGGGCGCCATGAAAGCGGGCGCTCATGACTACATCATGAAGGACAACCTTGCGCGGTTGGTACCGGCGGTCGAGCGCGAATTGCGCGAAGCGGAGTCTCGTCGCCAACGCCAGAACGCGGAGCAGGCGCTCGAACAATGGCGGCGCCGCACCGAATCGATCCTGGAGGCGGCGGGTGAGGGGATCTGCGGGCTGGACGCCAACGGCGTGATCAATTTCATCAATCCCCGCGGCGCGAAGCTGATTGGCTGGGAGGCCGGCGAACTGATCGGCAAACCCTTGCATGAAACCGTCCATCACAGCCGGCCGGACCGGACACCCTTCGCGAAACAGGATTGTTCGCTCTGCGCCACGTTGCGGGACGGCCTGGCGCATTGGATGGACGACGAAGTTTTTTGGCGGAAGGATGGCTCGGCGGTTCCGATTGAGTACACCTGCATGCCGATGCATGAGGATGACCGGGTTGTCGGTGCGGTGCTGACCTTCCAGGACATTACCGAACGCAAGGACGCGGAAGGGGCCCTGCGGGAAGCCAACCACCGCCTGGAATGCAGCCTGACGGAGTTGCGCCGCACGCAACAGCACATTGTCGGGCAGGAACGTCTGCAGGCGCTGGGCCGAATGGCCAGCGGGGTGGCCCACGACTTTAATAATGCGCTTTCCAAGATACTGGGCTTCACCGAATTGCTGCTGACGTCCCCTGAAAAACTCCAAAGCACGGAGACGGTGCGCGATCACCTGCGAATGATCAACACCACCGCGCGGGACGCGGCCCAGGTTGTACGACGCTTGCACGAGTTCTATCGGCCACGCCGCGACACCGAGTTATTCAAGGTCGTCGACCTTAACGCCATTCTCGAACAAACCATTTCACTTACCGAGCCGAAGTGGCGGCTGGAAGCCCAAGCCGGGGGAGTCTCGATCGAGATCCGAACGGAACTTCAACCTAAAGTGTTGGCCTTCGTGGACGAATCCGAACTGCGCGAGGTATTCACCAACCTCATTTTTAATGCGGTCGACGCCATGCCGGAAGGCGGCACAATTACCCTTCGCACGAGCGCCGACGCGGAACACGCAATTCTGGAGATCAGCGACACCGGTAACGGCATGACGGAAGAAGTTCGCCGGCGTTGTTTTGAACCGTTCTTCACGACGAAGGGCTTCGCCGGCACCGGTTTGGGGCTGGCGAGCGCCTACGGTATTATCCAACGACACCGCGGCGAAATCCAAATAAGAAGCCAGGTCGGCAAAGGCACAACCTTCACAATTCGGCTCCCCGCCGGTCCGGGCGAACACAAACAACCTCCTGCGACCGAGACGCCCGTTGCCTCAAAACAGAATCCGCTTCGTGTCCTGGTGGTTGAGGACGAGCCGATGGTGCGCGGGATTGAGGTCGAATACCTGGTTTCGGACGGGCACGCGGTGGAGACGGCCGCTGATGGCTGCGAGGGACTGAGCAAATTCCGGGCGGGGAAGTTCGATCTGGTGCTCATTGACCGTGCAATGCCCGAGGTCAATGGGGACCAGTTGACCGAAGCCATCAAGGAATTGGATCCGGATATGCCCGTGATCCTGGTGACGGGCTTCACCGAAGCATTGACGAACGGCCAGACCCAACGGCGGGCGGACCTGATCCTGTCCAAGCCATTCAGCCACGCCGGCCTTTATAACGCGGTTGGGAAAGTAATGTCGGCGGTATGAACAAACTCAGGACCAGTACAAGCGAGAATACACCGGGCGCGGCGGACGCGGTTGACGAACGCCTGCGCCGCGATATTTCAGGAAAGATCCAAGATATGAACAAAAAACGAGTCCTTATAGTTGACGACGATCAGGCTTGCGCGCGGATCCTGCAAGCCGGTCTGGAAAGAACCGGCGCGTATGAAGTCCAGACCGAGCAGCGCGCCACGAATGCCCTGCCGGCCGCTCGCAAGTTCGAGCCCGATATGATCCTGCTGGATGTCTGCATGATCGATGGCGACGGCGGTGACGTCGCCTTTGCGCTGCGAAATGACAAGCAACTCCAGAATATCCCCATTGTGTTTCTCACCTCGATTATTTCCGAGAACGAAGCCCGGGATTGCAGTGCGCGGCGCGGCACGTTCCCGTTCCTGGCCAAGCCCGCGCGTCTGGAACGGGTGATCGCCTGTATCGAGAAGCACACCGATACGGTCGACTTGAACCGCCAGTTATCCAACGGGAGGGCGTCTCCATGAAGACAAGACGAATCCTGGTCGTCGACGACGACGTTCAGTCAACGCGAATGGTCAAATTGAGCCTGGAACGAACCGGCCATTACGAGGTTCGAGAGTTGAACGACTCCGCGCCAACGCTAACCGTGGCGCGGGAATTCAAGCCCGACCTCATCCTGCTGGATGTCTGTATGCCGGGTTCCCAGGGCCTCGACGTGGCCTTTCAAATTCGCGCCGACGCGGAATTGCAGCAAACCCCGGTGGTATTCATCACTTCGCTCGTGTCGGAGTGGGAAGCCGTGGGGGATGGCACATCCAAGGGAGGGTTTCATTTCGTTGCCAAGCCGGCGCGGCTGCCGCGCATGATTAGCTGCATCGAGAAGAGCCTCAACACGACGTGGCGCGCCGACGAATATTCCATCGAAGGGAAACATCCATGAAGATAAACCGCATACTGGTTATTGACGACAATATCAACGCCACCCGCGTGGCCCGGCTGATTCTCGAGCGAACGGGCCGTTATGAAGTTCGAGAGCTCAACGATCCCGGTCAGGCGCTCGAGATTGCGCGGGAGTTCGGACCCGATCTGGTCCTCCTCGATGTTTGCATGCCCAACGTCGAGGGGAGCGCCGTCGCCGAGACAATCAATGGCGACCCCGGCTTCGCCGATACGCCAATCGTCTTCCTGACTTGCATCGTGACGCCGCGCGAGGTCGGCAAAAACGGCACCCGGGTCATTGGTCGTCATGAATACATTGCCAAACCGGCGCGCCCCGACATTCTGATCGCCTGCATCGAACGGAACCTGGCGCGCATCGCTCGTCCTTCACAAACAACCGAATACGCACCCCTGCACTGATCCCGTCACAATGGAGATAAATACACTGTCATCAATCTTGTTGCCGTGGCTCCTGGTCGCCGTGGGGGCCGGAGTGGTGGGGGTCTTCCACAAGCAGTTGCGCATGACGGCGGCTGCCGTGGCCGAAGAAAAGCACACCGAGCAGTTGCTGGAGGAAAGCGAACTGCGATTCCGCATCCTCACGCGCGCCACCAATGAAGCCGTGTGGGACTGGGACATCACGAGCGATTCCGTGTGGTGGAATCGCAACGTCCAGACACTGCTGGGATATGGTGAGGAGGAGATCGTCCCTACGAGCGCCTGGCGCATGCAAAACGTCCACCCCGACGATCGTAAGCGGGTGGAGGACGGTTTACGAGCGCGGGTGCGGGGCGAAAAAGAGGATTTCTGGTCCGGCGAATACCGGTTTCGCCGCGCCGATGGTTCGTACGCCGATATTTTTGACCGCGGCTACATCCTGCGCGATCACGACGGGCGGGCCATCCGGATGATCGGCTCGATGTTGGACATGACGAAGAGGAAGCGCGAAATGGAACTGGCACGGGCGCGCGACGCGGCGCTGGAATCGGCCCGGTTGAAGTCGCAGTTCCTTGCCAATATGAGCCACGAAATACGCACGCCGATGAACAGCATCATTGGCATGACCGACATCCTGCTCCATCTTGAGTTGACGTCCGAGCAGCGGGAATTTGTCGAGATCGTGCGCATGAGCGGCGAATCGCTGTTGACGATCATCAACGACATCCTGGATTTTTCCAAGATCGAGGCCGGCAAGCTCACGTTTGAAATGCTGGACTTCGAACCGCGCACGGCCGTCGAAGAAGTGATCGCGATGCTGGTTGAGCAGACACACGCCAAGAAGCTGGAGTTGCGTTCGGTCATCGCCCCGGAGGTGCCCGGCGCGGTGCGCGGCGACCCGGGCCGCTTGCGGCAGGTGTTAACCAACCTGACCAGCAACGCCATCAAATTCACACCGCAGGGCGAAATCAAGATTTCCGTTACCAAGGAATCGGAGAGCGACGCGCACGTGATTCTGCGATTTGAGGTTGCCGATACCGGCATTGGCGTTCCCGAAGAGGCCCGCGCGTGCCTGTTTCAACCTTTTTCGCAGGTGGACCCCTCCACCACGCGAAAATACGGCGGCACCGGTTTGGGTTTGGCCATCTGCAAGCAACTGGTCAATCTCATGGCGGGTCAGATCGGGTGCGAGAGCGTTCCCAACCGGGGCTCAACGTTTTGGTTCACGGCGCAGTTTGAAAAGCTGAATTCAACGGCGTTGCTACTCGAGAACCTGCCGGAAATCACTTCCACGACAGCCGAACTGCCGGCGCAACAGCTTCCCGAAAAAGCACGCAAGCGCCTGCGCATCCTCGTCGCCGAGGACAACGCGTTCAACCAGAAGGTCGTGCTGCGCCAGGTGCGGGAAATGGGTTTCGGCGCCGACGCGGTGGCCAACGGCATCGAAGCGTTGGAGGCCCTCAACCGGATTCACTATGACCTGGTCCTGATGGATTGCCAGATGCCGGAGATGGATGGTTACGCGTGCGCGGCTGAAATCCGGCGACAAGAAGACAATGCGGGACATATCCCCATCATCGCCATGACGGCCCACGTGATGAAGGAGGACCGGGACAAGTGCCTGGCGGCTGGCATGGACGATTTTCTGAGCAAACCCGTGCGTGTGGTTCATTTGGAATGCGTCCTGACACAGTGGCTCACCGGGTCAACCACAGCGACCGCGAGCGAGATGCCGAACGTTGCCTCCCGTTCCCGCGAAGATCCGCGGGAAGGAGATGGCCCGCACCGCAGCCAGGTCGACCCGCCGTCCGTCGATTTGGAAACATTCATGGAGATCGCGGGAAACGACGAGCAACGTCTGCGGGAGCTGGCGGACCGTTATCTCCGGCAGACAACCGAGCAACTCGCCAGATTGCGCGAAGCCATTGCCACCGGCACCGCGCCTGATATCAAACGCATTGCCCACAGCGCAGCCGGTTCCAGCGCGATGTGCGGCATGAAGCCACTGGTGGGGCTGCTGCGCGAGTTGGAACGAATGGGCCAAGCAGGCCAACTGGCCGATACCCCGCGCGTATATGGCCAGGTTACAGAGGAATTTTCGCGGATCGAACACTTCCTCCGCGAACACAGCGAAACTGAAGTAAACCTCAAGGCATAAGGGAGAGGTGCATGTTATGAAGAGTATTCTGATCGTTGAAGACGATCCGCTCGTGGCGGATGTATATTCCCGGAAACTTCGCGACGAAGGTTTTCGGGTCGATGTTGCCATCGACGGCAAAGCCGGGTTGGAGGTGTTCGATGACCAGAAGGTCGATTTGGTATTACTCGATCTTCTGCTTCCAGAGATTGACGGTGTGGAGGTGCTAAAACGGATACGCACGAAATGCAGCCCGCGCACGCTTCCCGTGCTCGTGTTCACCAATGCTTATCTTGGGGGCGCGGTGCAGCAGGCATGGGAGGCGGGCGCCAACCAGGTCATCCCCAAGGTGGGCGTCACACCCAACCTGGTCGTCCAATTGGTGAGGAACGCGCTGGAAGACTCCCCGCCACCGGCGGTGCCCCTGGCGAAGGCCAGGACCAAGGTTGCGTTCGACGCCGAGGTGCGAAAGAGGTTCCTCGATTCGTCCCCAAAGACGTTCGCGGCGCTATGGCGACCGCTGAAACGACTCGCTTGTCAGGGTTATCACCCGGACAACCAAGCCTGCTTTCACGAGTTGTTCAGAGTTGTCCGGCCGCTTACGGCTTTGGCGGCCGTTGCCGGGTTGGACGGGATCGCGCAGATGTCCGCGGCCTTGGAAGCGTTGCTCAAGGAACTCTGTGATGCGCCGGAGCGACTGAGCCCGTCGGTTGTGCTGACGATTGCGCAGGCCATCGACACCTTGAAGTTCCTGTTTGCCTATCCCGACGGCGGCTGGGCGAAGAATCCTTCCGCAGCCCGCATTCTGGTTGTGGACGATGATGAGTTCGCGCGCCTGGCCATCAGCCACGCCCTGGCGCTGGTCAATCTGAAGGCCATTTGCGCGGATAGCCCGGTTAGCGCCCTGAAGCGGCGGACGGGGAAGCGGTTCGACCTGATCATTCTGGATATCGAGATGCCTGACGCGAGCGGATTCGACCTGTGTTCCCGCTTTCGCGCGATGCCGGCGTACCGTGATACGCCGATCATCTTCCTGAGCATGCGCAAGGACCTCAAGGACCGCACGGAATCCGCGTTGTGCGGAGGCAACGACTATATCACCAAACCGTTCCTTTACATCGAGCTGGCCACCAAGGCGCTCAGCTTCGTGATTAGCGGGCCGCTGAAGTCCGCTCACGGACCGAAAGGACCGAATGGCAAAGGTGGTGGCGAGCCAGCCTTCTCACGACGCGATCTCAATTCCCTGAAGCAAGCGATCCTCGGCAGCTACGACGGTTGATCAGACAACGGACCGATCCGATCACGGCCCATGCCGCGCGGCGGCGTCGGCCGCTTGAGCCAGTTGGCGTAGCGCGGCAAAGAACGCGGGGCTCTGGCCGGTGAACAAGCCGGAGTTGGTCAGCGCCGTGGCTGCCGCCACCGCACCGGAATGCGCCGCCGTGCCGGGACGAATGACCGAACACTCCGGCAAGTCCGCGCTGATGAACTTGCACGGCTCCGGCATGATCAGGTTGTTCTGCCGCAGTTCGTCACCGTTGAACGTCTCCATGTCCGGGAAGACAAGACCGTCCACGCTCACGGGAGGGGCATTACCGGCTTTGTCGTGCCAGACGGTGAAGTGCGCGACCTCGACGCCGCCGATGCCGGCAATGATGCGGACCGTGTCGAGCGCGGTCGCCTTTGTCAGCATCGTGGTGTAGAGGCTGGAGCCGCCTTGCTCGATGGACGGGAAGTGAAACGCCGCGGTGTTGGCGATGGCCTGGATCTCGTCGGCGGTGTAATCATCGCGCAACGGGATCGCGGTGCGGTCCACAATGTCGATGAATTGGGGAAATGTGTCGCCAAAATCCGGATTGCCCGTGCTGCGGTAACGAATCCAGAAGCTCGTATCCACCGTTAGCATCGTCAGATTCGTCAACCGTCCGATCTGCGCTGCGCCCGTTGCCGGGCTGCTGGGCAACGTACGAAACACGTCGAGGTTGACCGGCTCGGCGCCTTGGGACACGAGGTACGCGTTGAGAAACTCGGCGTGGGTATTTTCGTCGTCGGTATTGTCGGCGACGTATACCGCCATGTCTTCGTCGAGGTTCGCCAACGCGGCGCCATAGGGTGCGTTGCCGGCGACGAGTTCGTTGTACTGCTGCCAGAAGTCCGTTTCGATCAATTCCGCCGCGGCCAGAAACCGCAAAATGTCAGCGTCGCCGCGGTCGATTTTCTTGTGTGAGGTTCCCGCGTCTGCCAGTGCGGTTTGGTCGAAGCGCATGCCGGTGGCAACGGCCGCGCCAGTCACGCCGAGCGCCCTGAGAAACCGGCGGCGCCCCATCATGCCCGCGCGCAAAACTGTTCCATCCATCAGATTGGCTTTCATCCGAGTGTCTCCCTTCAGTTTGCTGGTTTATGTCTCAGTCCTAAAAAGTACGAGCCGCAAGCGACGCGTTTGTTCCGCCTCAAATTGAACAATTTCCAGCCATCTATCGTTAATCGATATTTTTCTCGACACGGGGCACAAGATGGGTATAATCGGCTTGAAAGAACAGATGAACATTGAACTTTTTAACTTCCAACCCCGGAACGAATGCGGGGTATCCGCCTTTGCGGGGCCGCTGCGGTACGACTCGGGGCCAGGCGCGGCTCGACACATGTGTTTCTGCGAAACGAACCCGAATTGGATCCACGAAATGACGAATGGAAGCGGCGGAGTGGCAGTGAATTGTGTAAATCTTGCCGAAATTTCAATTCGGGTTCGTTTTCCGAGAGTTCGCCGTTTTCGATGGGAAAGAGATGCGAAGAATTCTGAATCCAAACGCTCGAGTCAGTGCGTCCCACTAGCAAACGAGGCGATATAACTATGAAAAACATATGGAAAAAGATGGTTGTGGTAATTGCGCTGGTGGGCGCTTCATCACTGTTGAGCGCGAGGGGCGCGGTGTCCGTCTATGCGGAAGGGACAGCGACGGCGGAGGCGTCTGCCGGGACAAATGCGCCGTCCACGACAACCCGCGGAACGTCAGCCGATGCGGATCATCCGCCGGTGCGGATTGACGAGACGGGCGTTCATGTTGGCGGGCCGAACCCGGTGGATATCAATGCGCCGGATTTTGTGCGTCGACATGGAGAGTGGGGAATCCTTGCTGCTCATATGACGGGCATGCTCGCCATCGTTTGCACTTTTGGGATGCCTGTGGCGATTATTGCCCTTGCCGGTTATTTCGCTCATCGACGCAACAGGATGGCGCATGAAACCATGCGGGCCATGATTGAAAAGGGCGTACCCATTACTCCGGAATTGGTCGCCGAGATTAGAAATAAGCGCCCCAGTGACACGACCGGCGGCTCGACACGCGGCCGTCTTCTGCCCGGTTTGGTTTTGGCGGGCATTGGAACGGCTTTGCTGATCTCGGGCTCGGGAGGGGACAAGAAGGGAGGATGGATTGTGCTATTCATCGGCGCGGCATTCTTGATTACATGGTTTGTGGAACATAAATCCCAGAACAAGAGCCAACCACCTCGATAGAGCGTGTCCTTAACCGACACCGATCTTATCGCGCGTGCCCTGTCGTGCGACGACCAGCACGCCTTCGGCGAGCTGGTTCGTCGCTATCAGTCGCCAGTGCGCGCTTTTTTGGGGCGGTTATCGCGGGGCGACGCGCATCTGGCGGACGACCTGGCACAGGAGACGTTTGTGAAGGCGTGGCGGAAACTGGGAACGTATCGCGGCAGCGCGCGATTCTCGACGTGGCTCTTTGGGATTGCGTACAACGAATTCCGCACCGTGGCGCGCCAAAGGAAAGAGCTGGCATTGGAAGACGTCGAGGAGCCGGTGGTGGAGACGGCGACGTGGGCCGGGGATTCGCGCAGCGATTTACGCCTCGACTTGACGGAGGCATTCAAAGGCTTATCTTCACACGAGCGGGCGGCGGTGGTGTTGTGCTGCCAGAATGGATTGACGCATGAGGAGACGGCACAGGTTTTGGATTGTCCGCTCGGCACGGTGAAGACGAATGTGCTGCGCGGGAAGGAAAAGTTGAAACGACGATTGCTCGGGTATCAGAATTATGAGTCAGCCTGAAGAGAACGATCCGATTGATGTGTTGTTGCGCGAGCAAAGCCCGCACCTAGACGATAATGGTTTTACGGGGCGCGTCCTTGCGGCGTTGCCGCGACGTCGTCGCGTATGGCTCCGCCCCACTGTTTTGCTCGGAATCACGGCCATCGGTGCAGCGCTGGCGCTCCGCTGGCTGCCGTGGGAGAACCTGTCTCCGCTGGACTTGTCCGTTCTGCTGTCGCTCAATTCCCAGGCGCTGTTGCCCTGGTTCCTCGTGCTCTGCATCGCAACTTCTTTGGCCTGGGCCGTCACGGCCGCGATGCAAGAGGAAGATTGATTTCCCGAGCGGGATGACCCGCTGGCACTTTGGCGCATTGAGTCACCAGCGGGGGTCTGACCGCAAGCGTGAATTTGATTGACGGTGCGGGCTGTTTATGGCACAAAAAGGCCAGTTGGGCAGGGTTGGGTCCAGGGATTTGAACGGCAACCAAGAATATTTCGTGCAAGGAGAACACATGAACAAAGCGCAGTTGGTTGATGTTGTGCAAAAAGAGTTGGGGAAAGAATTTAGCAAGGCCGCGGCCGAACGGTCGTTGGACGCAGTGTTGCGTTCGATCCGCCGAGGTGTGCAGACTGGCGGACAGGTGCAGATCGTCGGTTTCGGCACGTTCCGCGTGAGCAAGCGCGCTGCGCGCATGGGCCGCAACCCGAAGACCGGCGAGGCGATTCAGATCAAGGCTTCCAAGACCGTGCGTTTCAGCGCAGGTCAGGGTCTCAAAGAGAGCCTGTAAGCCAACCCTAGCAGTTCAAGATTCAGAGAGCCCCGCTCCATGCGGGGCTCTTTTTTTTACGGGAAAGGTCAAAGTTCCACGGACTCGGCGAACTCCGGCGCGCGCACATTGGCCTGCGGATGCAGACCCCGAAGTGTTTCGGCAAATGCCAGAGCGGGTTCTTCTTCGCCGTGAATCACGAAGATGCCGCGCAAGGGCCCGGTGATTTTCTCAGCCCAGGCGCGCAGTTCATTCTTGTCGGCGTGCCCGGAAAATGCGTCGATGGTCTCCACGGTCGCGCGCACCTTGTACGGGTCACCGAAAATATTCACTTCCTTGTGGCCCGAGGCGAGTTGTGCGCCGAGGGTGTGTGGGGCGCACCAGCCAACGATCAGGATCGTGTTACGCTCGTCCTCAATGTTGTTCTGGATGTGATGGCGGACGCGTCCGGCCTCGGCCATGCCGGAGGCGCTGATGATGATACAGGGCTTTTTGAAATCGTTGATCCCCTTTGATTCCTCGACACTCTGGACATAGGTGATGTTCGAGGCATTGAACGGATTCTGGCTATTCATCATGAGGTCGTGGAAGCTTTTGTTGAAGCCTTCCGGATGGCGCTTGAACACTTCCGTCGCCTGCAGAGACAGCGGGCTGTCCACATAAATCGGCAACGAGGGAATACAGCGGCTCTTCGTGAGCTGGTAGACGGTATAGAGCAACTGCTGCGTGCGCCCGACAGCAAACGCCGGGATGATGATCTTGCCACTCTTTTCGAGTGCCCGATTGATGATGGCGCAGACGCGGTCATTAACGTCGGCAACCGGCTCATGGACGCGATTGCCGTATGTGCTTTCGGTCAGCAGATAATCGGCGTTTTGCGGATGATCGGGGTCGTTCAGGATGTCGTTGTTGCCACGCCCCAGGTCGCCACTGAATGCGAGTCGGACTTTGCGTCCGCCTTCCTCGATATCGATGATGATCATCGCCGAACCCAGCATGTGCCCGGCATCCAGCCAGGTGGCCGTCACGCCATCCGAGACGGTGGTCGGCTGACTATAGGAAGCAACCGATTGGAACTGTCCAAGGACCGCCTGTGTGTCGGTCTGTGTGTACAGAGGCTCCACCGGCGGGAGACCTTTCTTCGCGTTCTTCTTCGTGAGAAACGCCGCGTCTTGTTCCTGGATGTGGGCGCTGTCCATCAACATCACGCGGCAGAGGTCGGCCGTCGCCTCGGTGCAGAAAATCCTGCCGCGAAAACCGCTCCGACCCAGCACGGGAATGACCCCGGTGTGGTCGATATGCGCGTGGCTTAGAAGCATCACGTCAATCTTCGAACTGTCGAATGGCAGATGCGTATTGCGTTCGAGCCACTCCGCGCGATGGCCCTGGTACATGCCGCATTCAATCAGGATGCTCCTGCCGTTGGCCTGCAGGACGTATTTCGAGCCCGTGACAGTGCGTGTCGCACCAAAGAATGTCAGTTTCATAATGGTTTCAGCGTAGCGTAACGGCCCGGACAATTTAATCGGGGGCGACCAATACCAGCACACGTTCCGGTGTACAAACAATCGCGCCACCCGCAGCCACGGCAGCGACGAAGTATCCTTCCAGTGTCTGGTCCTCGAACACGCGGTGCGGGTCCATGTGGCCCGGCACGCGGATCAGCGCGGCATATTTCTTCGTCTTGTCATCCAGCTGCGTCGTGCCCTCGAGCTTCGGTGAGGTCACAAAGAACGGTTCGGGCGCCAGCGGCTCGATCACGTAGGTGTGATAGGAAATCGCCGGGGTAAATTGCTGTCCCGTGGGCGTGTAGTGGAACAGCCGTCCCTCGGAGTTATGGATGTCTTCCATGTCGATATAGTTGAAGATGGCCAACTTCGCAAGCGACTCGGGGAACTGATGGTAGCGAGTGTTGTAGACGCCCAGCGCATCGCGGATGCGTTGGATGCGAACGCGGTCGGTGCCGCGCATTGCGGACCCGAGCAGCGCTGCACGAAATACTGCCGCGCGGTCGGCGGTCCCCTGGAAGTACGGCGCATTCTCGATGCGCTTGCGCAGCACGTCGTAGTCCTCCAATGCGACTCTTGCATTCGAGATTTCGTTCAGTTCCGCATGCTTGAGCAGCGCGATCTCAAACCACGGCGAACTGCCCAGGCTGCGCCACAGCAAATCCATGATCACGGAAGCTTCCCGCGGCCCATTCTGGCGCACAAGTTGGACCGCCTTGGCGTACTGCGCAAAAAAGTGGTCAGCGTCGCCCGCCGGTGGCACAGGGACAGCGGCCGGCGCAGGTGTATTGGTGTCGGCCCGGATGACCGAAAGGGGGAACATCAAACAGCCCGCAACCAACAGAACACGCCAAATATTTGTTCCAGCGGACATGACGAATGCTAAACACAATAACGATGCGCAAATCAAAAAGCAATCGACAAACCCGGCGTGTGAGCAGGGATACGGGTGGTTGATAGAGAATGGAATATCTTGATGGCAACTTCGCATGCGGATCGCTACTCTTGGAGAAGTGAAGATCCGACGAGGCACCTCAATCAAGGTATACGTGAAGTGAATCGACCGAATTTTTTCATTATTGGCGCGCCAAAGTGCGGCACGACTTCGTTGGCGCGGTATCTGGGTGGTCATCCACAGGTGTTCATTACCACCCCGAAAGAGCCCTGCTACTTCTCCCGGTCACTTACGGTGGACCGTCTACAGCGACGCTCGAAGGCGTGGGATCGGGACCTGGATGGATACTTGCATCTGTTCGATCGGGCGAAAGAACAGCATCGACTGCGGGGTGATGCCACGACCCGAAACCTGCGGTGCGAGGCGGCGTTGTTGGAGATCAGGGCACTCGTGCCCGACGCGCGGCTGATTGTCATGCTGCGCGACCCCGCCGAAATGGTTCCGTCCTGGCATGCGCAAAAGCTGCATGAAAGGCAGGAAGTCGAAGGTGATTTGGAAAAGGCGTGGCGGCTGGAAGAATCACGACGACGCGGGGAGAATTTACCCCCGCGACTGAAGGCCACGGATGCCTTGCAGTATTCGCAGGTGGCGAGGCTGGGCACGCAGGTCGAGCGTCTGTTGGAGATTTGTCCGGGGGAACAAGTTCACACCATTTTTATGGACGACCTGCGCCATGATCCCCGGAGTGTCTATCTGCGGACGCTGGAGTTTCTTGGGCTCTCCGATGACGGGCGGCAAGATTTCGAGGTTCATAATAAGCGAAGAAACTCTCAAGGGGGAATCCTGTCCGCTTTCGGATTCCGCAAGCCTCGGCCCGAAAGCACTATTTCGCCACAGTTCGAAGACGAATTGCGTCGGTATTTTGTCGGTGAGGTCGAGAAGCTGGAGCGAATACTGGGACGTGATTTGCAGTCTTGGAAACCGAGATGATTACGCGGATCCGGCTCTAATGGGGGACGTACCGAGAGTAGTCCGGATAACGACCCTGTTCCCGGGTAGGTCGCGCTTTCCAGCGTTTATAGCTCCACAACCAATACTCTGGCTGCTCGCGGATGACTTTCTCGCAACCCTCGAGGCATTTCTGGTTGATCGCGTGCGCGCCAGTTTCCGGGTCGGCGGCAGCGGCATAGACGACCTCGGGTCCGCAGGCGATTCGCATGCGTCCACCGGGCAGGGGATGGGCCACGAAGGGCACGATAGGCGCACCCGTTCGCAGGGCCAACCACCCGATGGCCGGGGTATTGGAAACCGAGAGCCCAAAGAAGGTGAGCCACTCACCTCCGTGATGGCGGGCGACGTATTGATCGATTAACAACGCGATGAATTCGCCACGCTTCAGGGCCTTTATCAGTTTCGCGGCAGCCCGATGATTGGGAATGATCCTGTTGCCCGACACCGCGCGCAGTCCACCCAGGATTTCCCCGAGTGCCGCGTTGTTCGTCGCATCCTGCACCACGGTCATCGGGATTCCGTAGAATCCCATGGCCAACCCGAGCAACTCCCAGTCGCCGTAGTGCATGGTGATGCCGATGATGCCTTTGCCACGCGCCTGGATATCGCGCAACCAACGCAGACTTTCCGGATCGAACTCCACAACCTCATCGACGATGGTACGCGTCAGCCTTGGTGACCAGAACAAGCCAAGCAATGTGGCCACGAAATTTTGTAACGAAACCCTCGCGATGCGTTTTTTTTCCGCAGCAGTCTTGCCATCGCCAAACGCGGTGTCGAGATTGGCTCGGGCGATACGGCGCTCCTGCTGCAGAATATGATAGGCCAGCCAGCCAAGCCCATGGCTGAAACGGAGCACTGTGTGGCACGAGAACTTTGGGACGAGCCAGGCAAGCGCGCGCAGTGCGCCTGCTTCGGCACGAAACCGGAGGCGTTTGAACGGAGAGATTTCTTCGGCCGGGCGTTTCATCGTCGCGGCCAAAGTATCTCGCCGATTGCATCACTGTCCAACTAATTTCAGTTGCGCTTTGGTCGCGCCGCTTACGGCAGGCTGAGAAGTTTTTTGCCGTCAGATGAAATCTTCGCGAAGCTCCACGGGGGATCGAAGACGACCTCGACATTGGCTTCGCCAACGCCGGGTAATTCGAGGAGCTTGCGCTGGACCTGGGCGGAGATTTGGGCGGAGAGGGGACAACTCTGCGATGTCAGCGTCATTTTCACGTCGATGCGCGCATCGCTGGTCTCCGGAATGGGTTCGAGGCGAACGTCGTACACGAGGCCGAGGTCAACGATGTTGCAGGGGAGTTCGGGGTCGTAGCATTCCCTGAGCTTCGTAAAAACCTGCTGTTCGGTGAGGCTCATGACGCTTTCGCGAGTTGGTCCATTACCGACTCAGCGCAACTCACAAATGCCTGAGCCGGTTTGCTTTTCGGTTCGGCAACCACGATAGGGACCCCCTTGTCACCGCAAATACGGATGTCGGAGAACAGAGGAACTTCGCCCAGAAATGGCACTCCCATTTGTTCGGCCTCCCTCTTGCCGCCGCCGTGTCCAAAGATGTCGTCGTGCTCGCCGCAATGCGGGCAGACGTAATAGCTCATGTTCTCAATGATGCCGAGAATCTTCACATTAACTTTCTCGAACATCGCGATGCCGCGCCGCGCGACCTCGAGCGCCACGTCCTGCGGCGTGGTGACAATCACGCCACCGTCCAGCGCGATGGTTTGTGCGAGCGAAAGCTGCGCGTCCCCTGTGCCCGGCGGCAGATCCACCACCAAGACGTCCAGTTCGCCCCAGTTGACGGCGTGGCTGAACTGTTGGATCGCCTTCATGATCATCGGGCCGCGCCAGATCACGGGGGAATTGCCGTCCAGCAGGAACGCCATGCTCATCATCTTGAGACCGAAATTCTCGACAGGATCGAGTTTGTCACCGGACATCGTTGGGCGCTGCATCGCCCCCATCATCTTCGGGACGCTAGGCCCGTAAATATCCGCGTCCATGACGCCGATCTTATGCCCGAGCTGGGTGAGTGCGCACGCGAGGTTCACCGCCACTGTGGATTTGCCGACACCGCCCTTACCGCTGCCGACGGCGACGATATGTTTCACACCTACGATTTGGGGTCGGGCGGGTGTGGCACCCGCGCCAGCCATGGGAATCTGGCCTTGTTGCGGCGGCTGCTGCGCGGTCATCTCGATCGACACGCGACCGATGCCATCGCATTGCTTCAGTGCGGCTTCCACATCGCGCTGGATCTGTTGGGGAACAGCGGGGTCGCGCGTCATCACGTGAAGCGCGAGAGCCACGTCGTTCGTTTCGGTGATGCTGATCGATTTGACGATGCCGAAACTGAGGATATCGCGGCTGAAGCCGGGGAATTTTACCTGCTTAAGGACTTCGCGAACCTGCTCCTCGGTGAGGGGATGTTGGACTTTGCCGAACATGACGCCTCAATTCAGCGCTGCCGTCGATTTGACGGGCAGAGCGGGGTGGGATTTGGGTTGGAGAAGGTCGGCCATTGTCGTGCGGGCAAACACCTCATTGACGCGGTTCTGGGCTTCACTGAACACGGCGCACAGCGTGCAGGTGCTCATCCGGGTATTCGAGACCACACACTCGGGTTCGTCCGACACGCATTTCTGCAGCGCAAAAACGCCCTCGACGCATTGCAACACCTGCAACAGCGTGATTTCCGCCGCCGGTTTGGCCAGGCTGAATCCGCCGCCGGCACCGCGGTGCGAACTGACAAAGCCGGTCTTCGCCAGCGACTGGAAAATCTTCGCGAGGAAACTTTTCGGGATATCCTCCGCCTCGCTGATTTCATCGATCATGACCATGCGCTGGGCAGGCTGTTTGGCCAGGTACAGTAGCCCAATCACCGCGTATTCGCCTGCTCGAGTGACTTGCATGATTAAATCGGAGTAAGTTTGTCCTGTTTCCGAAGTCAATATAGGGAGCGCCTCCAAAAAAGTCAACGTCCACAGCCGCGAAATTCTTGCGGAAAGGGACGAAAAGTCTGCTACAGTGCAGCGTAGGAACCAATGGCGACATCGGCAAAACTTTCCGAAGGGGAGATCGCGCAACGGCTCACGACGCTGAGCGGTTGGCGGCGCGACGGCGATGTGATTGCGAAGGAATTCGTGCTGGGCGGGTTCACTGAGGCGGCGCAGTTCATCGGCCGAATCGCGCCAATTGCTGACGCCATGGATCATCATCCCGATCTTCAGCTTTACCGGTACAAGCGTGTCAAAATCATGCTCACGACCCACGATGCCGGTGGCATTACGCAGAAGGATTTTGACCTTGCGTCCAAGATCGACGCGCTGGCCCCGGCTGGAGCCGGGCAGGCGTGAGCGCGCGGCGACTCGTCATCACCAAGCACTCCAAGACGCTGATCGTTTTCGATGGCGAGGAGGAAGTGTTGCGCATTCCGGTCGTCACGGGCAAGAATTCCGCCGACAAACAGCGCGAGGGCGACCTGGCAACGCCTGAAGGCGAGTTTTATATTTGTTACAAGAATCCCAAGAGTAACTATTACCGATTCCTGGGTTTGAGTTACCCCAATGTCGAAGACGCCGAGCGCGGCCTGCGTGACAAGCTCATTTCCCGGGCCGAATATCAGCAAATCCGCGACGCGATCGCCGGGAAAAAATGTCCGCCGTGGAAAACTGCCCTCGGCGGTGAGGTCGGCTTGCACGGGCCTTGTCCGAACATTACCTGGACGCATGGTTGCGTGGCGATGGACGTCGAGCAAATCGGACGGCTCTACGATCTCCTGGATATCGGGGATGAGGTGACGATCCTGCCGTAAGTGTTCCTTCACGCCCCATGAGTCAACGTTTCCTTGTTTACCCGATCCTGTTTCTTGCGATTACGCAACTGATCCCGCTGCTGCTGGGGGGCGAGCGGCGTTGGTACGCGGCACAAATCTCCCAGTTGTCCGTCACGCTCCTGGCCTGTTGTGGGGCGATCTATTTCAGCAGGGATCCCGTATGGGTTCCGATCTCGTGGGCACTCTTCGCCGCGTTCGTCGTCGCGCCGTCCGTGCTGACTTCCGTGGCGGCGGGGAAGGAAGTAAGCGGCGATTGGCGTGGCGCCGCCATGTTCCGTCAGTTGGCGGGACGGGTTGCCTGGGGGCAAACCGGCCGATTGTATCGGCGTTATGCCGCGGCACTGGGGCGGGTCGCGCGCGGGCAAACGGAGGAGGCGTTGTTGGCGCTCGATCAACTCGCCATGCAGCCGATGCCACTGATGATCAGTGGCGTTGTCCGAACGTGGAAACTGTCGCTGCTGGTGACGCTGCGGCAGTGGGAGCGGGCTGTGGCGTTTTACGAGAGCACTTACGACTGGGGCACGCTGGGACAGGCGACACAGGCGCGGTTGCTCGCCGCGCGCGCACTGGCGGAGATCGGCCAGATCGGACGCGCCCTGCGCAACCTGCAGTTCGTCGCGCTGTCACCGCGCACACTGGGCGCGAAACAAACGCAACTGTGGGGAGCGCGTGTCTGCGTAGCGGCACTGGCGGGTGACACGGCATCCGTCGAATCTCTGCTACGGCAACGTGAGTACGCCCGCCGATCCCGCAAGTTCGCACGATTCGCGGCCTACTGGCGGGGCCGATGCGCGCTGGCACGCGGCGAACGCGAGACGGCGGCGCAAGGGCTCACGCGCGCGTTGGCGCTGACACGGCCGCAGAACCACTTATGGCCCGATGCCATCTCGCAACATTTGCAGCGGGCGCAAACGGAGGAGTTACCGGCGCAGTGGGCCGCGCAGGACCCGGCGTACGCACACGGGCAGGACCTGCTGCAACGCGCGGAGAAGGACACGGCCGCGTGGCGCGCGTTGATGTACATGGGGCGACCCGAGCCCGTGACGCTGGCTCTGCTGGTGATCCTGGCGGTGGCGTATTTGATCGGGGATGTGTTTTTAAGCGGCGAGATGCAGGAGAAGTTCCTGTTGTGGGCCGGCAATAGCTCCGCCACGATTCAGCAAGGTGAATGGTGGCGCATTTTCACGGCGCTTTTCCTGCACGCGAATTGGCTGCACTTAATAATGAACGGCGCCGGGTTGTGGATTTTTGGGACGGCAGTCGAGAAGACGATGGGGCGCTGGCGCTTTCTCGTCGTGTTCCTGGTGGCTGGCGCGTTGGGGAACCTGGCCAGCGCGTTCGTGGCGCATTACGACGTGGCTATCGGCGCGAGCGGCGGGATTTTTGGTGTGATCGGCGCCTTTGCTGTCGCGGTGTGGCGATTGCGTTCGCCCATGTATCACGGTTTGCGAAGGCGGTTGCTGGTGGTGTTGGCGTTGATGGTCGCCACGGACTTCACCATTGGCGGACTCGAACCGCAAGTGGATAACCTGGCCCACGTCGGCGGCTTCGTGGCCGGCATTCTCATCGCTCTGGTTTTGTATCGGCAACGAGATCGGATCGCCGCGCGGTAAGAAGCGTTGCGGGGGAGGTATGATTCCGTTATAGAGAGGATAGTCTTATGACGATGAAGCCCGGCAGCAAGGAGTTTTTTTGGATGGCCGTTGGCGCGGCAGCGCTGCTCGTGTTGATGCTGGTCGTGTTGCATGTCCAAAGGGGCCAGAGCCCGGCCGAACAAGTTGCATTCAAAGCCCGGAGGGTCGATCTGGTGGAACGGATGCGCCTGTCCCTGGCTTCGGCCTCCGAGGCTGAAAAGAGCGCGGTCCTGGCCGTGACCGACGTGGATTCGCAGAAATACGCCGACCAGGCCCGCGCGGCCACAGCGGAGGTGGATCAAGGGGCCAGGGAACTGGGGGAACTTCTGCAGACAGGCGGCGCTGCGAACGAGAAGGACCTGCTGGCCCAATTCTCCAAGGTCTTTGCCGAGTTCCAGCATATCGATAGCGACCTGCTGTCTCTGGCGGTCAAGAATACCAACCTCAAGGCTTACAGTTTGGCCTTTGGCCCGGCCACGGATGCGCTTCAGGAAATGGACATCGCGCTTTCCCGTGTCGTGACGAAGAGTGCCGCCGCTCCAGAAGCAAGGAACGTCGCGGTGTTGGCTTTCGGCGCGCAGACCGCGGCGCTCCGCTTGCAGGCCCTGCTCGCGCCGCACATCGCGGAAGAAAGCGATTCAAAGATGGACGAGCTTGAATTGAGGATGACCAAGCAGGACCAGGAGGTCCGCAAAGACCTGGATGGACTGGCCGTCCTACCGATGTTTCGCGGGGACACCGACCTCGAAATGGCCACGTCAGAGTACACCAAGTTCAGCAAGATACGGACGCAAATCCTCGCGTTTTCCCGTGAGAACACCAATGTTCGCTCCCTGGCGATTTCCCTGAACCAGAAACGCAAGGTCATGCTGCTATGTCAGGACGCCCTGGCCCAACTGCAGCAAGCCATTCTCCAGGAACATATCGCCGGTGTGAACGACGGGCCTCCATCCAATCCCCGTTAGCGGGCAGAGTAGCCCCGCCTTACCAGACGTAGGTTTTCCGACTGCTCCCTCCTAGGGGCTTGATGTGTTCTTCCACGATGTCTTTTTGGTGACAGAATCATTGCATTCGTGTAATGTGGGCATAGAATTGTGATCATGAACACAGGCAGGTAACATGTTCGAGAAGCTTTCGACCAACAATTCGTCCTTCGCCCGATGGTTACGCCGAACCATATCCCGATACGTGTCGGAAGACTCCCCGATCATTATTGGCGGTTGTCAGCGCAGTGGTACGACCTTGCTGCGAGTCATGCTGGACTCGCATCCACACATCGCCTGCGGTCCCGAGAGCAGTCTGCTGGCGGGAAGTTTTCTTCCCCACAAACTGACGAAGCGGTTCGGTATTCCCATCGACGAGATTTGGCGGCTGCGCCGGATGGCAAGCGATCATGCGCATTTCGTCGAAATGTTTTTGACCCGGTACGCAGCCGACCGCGGCCGGAAACGATGGGCGGAGAAAACGCCGCATCATGCGCGGTTCCTCGATTACATTTTCCGCCATTTTCCCAAGGCGAAGTTCATCCATGTGATTCGCGATGGGCGGGACGTGGTGTGTTCGATTCGTACGCATCCCAAGCATCGGATCGTTGATGGAAAAAAAGTGGCCACGGGAATTCGAAAACCACTGGAACCCTGTATCCAGGCGTGGCTGCGTGAAACGGCGACGGCCTTGAGGTGGCAACGACACCCAAACTATTTCGAAATCCATTACGAGAACCTGGTGAATGCGCCCGGACCGCAACTGCGGCAGCTCTGCGAGTTCATCGACGAACCGTGGGACCCGGTTATGCTCGAATACCACAAGCAAACGGGGCCATCACGGGACGCAGCCAATTTTATTTCAAACGAAGCCGCCACGGCGCCCCTCACCACCCAGGCGATCGAACGCTGGCGTGACGAGTTGAACCGGGAAGAGCTGGCACTGTTTTACAAACTGGCCGGGAAGCGACTGACGGAGCTCGGGTATGAAATCGACCCGGCACCGGCCCCGGTCCTCACAACCACCGTGGCGCACCTCGCCAGATGATCTTCCACTCCGCTGAGAACACCTAACGGCTCCGTTCACCGGGTCCGAGGTACGCCAAGCTTTCCTTACGGCACCGAGATGTCGATGCGGTAGAACTTCTGGGGCGGCGCCGCGATCGTGTCCGTGATCGTCACCTGATTGCCGTTTGTCGACGGTCCCAAATAATCCAGGAGCGGGAACCAGACCCCGCTGGCGAGATCGGTGCTGTACTGGGGCACGTACGTGCGGCCAGAGGCCAGTGGGTTGAAGAGCAGGTTTTGCTGCGCATCCTGGTTGGTCACCGTGGCGATCTGGAGATAGAAGACCGATGTGATATCGGTTGGATCCAATCCGGCCACGTACTTGAAGAGGTTATTTTGGCCGGTGCCATCATAATCACAGGCGCCGCAGGTACTGGAATTGGTTGTGGAGCTACTTCCAAAATACTGCAGACGCCACCAGTTCGCGATCCCATCGCCAACGCTGTCCGTGCCGTAGAGCTGGGCGACCTGGTTCGCGGGCAGGCCGCTGCCATAAATCCGAACATCATCGATGATGCCGGCGAAGGACGTGAGCACGCTGCCGGACGGTTTGTCGCCAATGGCGAGCGGGTCCGTGGTGATCGCGAGCGGGCCGCTGGCCGGGTGTTGCGCGGCCAGTTGCCCGTCGACATACAGGCTGATTGACGATCCGTCGTACGTGCCGGCCACGTGATGCCAGACCCCCGCGGACGGCGGAGTGATTGACAAATTCCCGCCGGTCACGCCGGTCAGGAGAAATTCGAGTGAACCCGACCCGTTCACGAAGAGTGCGTATTGATTGTCCGTCTTGCCCTTCTCCACGATCCGGGGAGTGTTGAACCAATACTGCGCGTTGACCCACGCGGAGATTGTGATTGTCTGCACCGGATTCAGCGACGCGGCGTTGGAAACCAGCACCTGGGTCGATTCGCCGTCGAAAGACAGGGCGCCATTGACCATGCCGCCGGTCCATCCGCCGCCACCCAGGGTCACGGCACCGGTGTTGGTGTTCCCGGAGGAATCGAACGCCGTGGACCCGGTTCCTTCGTCGAGCGTCCAATAAGCCAGGAGGTTGGTCGCGCTGGTCGCGGGCAGCGTCGCTGCGCAAGCGGATACGGAATCCGCAGAAGTTCCCCCGAGATTGTTGGTCGCGGCGACCGAGTAACAGTAGGTCGCGCCCACGGACAAACCGGTATCGGAATAGGTGGTCGCGGCGGTGGTGGCAATGGGAGAGCCGCCCCGTTTGACGATATACCCGGTGGCGCCGCCGGAAGCGCCCCAGGAGACGTTGATTTGGTTGGTGCCAATCGTGGTGGCCGTGACGCCCTGCGGGGTGGGGGGTGCGCCGGGCACATTCTGCGACATAATCAGGACGCTATACGGAGCGATGGAAATTGTGGCGGTATTGACAGACACCGTGGTGGAAAGGCTCCCGAAGTTGCCATAGTCGGAACCGTACTTGGTGAAGTCGCTGTTGAGTTGCGTGTACCAAATGCCTGTATGGGGGAAACCGGTGATGTTGTACGCCGGCCAATTGGTGTTCGCGAAGTTGCAAATGACGATGACGTCGTCTCCCACATTGCCCGTATTCCACCGACGGTAGGCGATCATCTTGCTGAGGTTGTCCTGCCAGATGGTGCTGGTGTTCACGCCCGTAAGACCTGCGGACCGCCCGTCGAGGTTCCGCCGAAGACGGATGAGATCCGTGTAGAGGGAAACGATGGTGCTCCAGGTGTTCGTCAATCCCCAATTGATGGGGATGACCGCGCCGAACTGACTGGTGGTCAGCATTTCCTGGCCCTGCAGGAGCATGGGCATCCCGGCGGTGGTCAATGTGAGGGCCGCTCCAAGCGAAGAACGCTTGCGTGCGAAATAGCTCGTCGGGTTGTTGTTGTCAATCCTCACCGGTATACGCTGGGCCCCCGAGCCGTTCCCGTCCCCGCACTGATCGTGGTCCTCCGTGAAGACAACGTTTCCCCAGTTCCCCATGCCGCCACCGTTGTGATTGATATTGACGGCAAAACTGATCGATCCCATGTTGCGCGCGGAGTCACTCGAAGCGGACAATTGAGGCTGGACGTTGCCGAAGAAGGCGTTGTTGTCCCAGGTCCCGTCGAACCCGTTGGCCCCGGTCTGGTTATTCGGATTATCCTCGCCGATATTGATCTTACCCCCCGCTTGGGAGTGGATCATCCCGCTAACGTCCGCAATCAGGTTGATGCCGGAAGTGAGCGTATCCCCGCACGGATAATCTCCCTCGATTTCCCCGACCGAGTCCCAGCGGAATCCGTCGACATGGCATTCACTCATCCACATCGTGATATTGTCCTTAATGAACTGATAGACTTGGGACGTATCAAAATTGGGTCGCGGTCCCCATGTCTGGGCGAAGCCCCTGCAGGAATCCTGGTAGAAATAAATCCCGCCGAACCCGCCTGAGGACGTGCCGTCAAACTGCCACACGCTATGGTACAGATCCCCATAGCCGTTGCCGGCGCTGTTGCCGCCCCAGTGGTTGTGGACCACGTCGAGGAGCACCGCGATGCCGAGTTGATGGGCGACCTTTACGAAGGTCTTGAAACCATCCGGACCGCCATAGGCGCTTTCCGCGGCGAAAATGCCGGCGGGATTGTAGCCCCAACTGAAATCGCCGGGAAACTCGTTGATCGGCATAACTTCGACGGCGGTGATTCCGAGCTGTTTCAGGAAGGCCAACCGGTTCGTCGCGTCATAAAAGGTGCCGGCATTATTCGGCGCGTTCGGATCGTTAAACGATCCGATGCACATTTCGTAGATCACCGCGTTGCTCAGGCCGGGAGCGGTGAAGTTGTCGCCCGCCCAGTTGAAGTTGGTCGGGTTGTAAATATAGCTGTTGCTGGCGGAGTTGACCACACGACGGGCCCGGGGATCCTGTTTGGTGACGTTCGTGCCGACCGTGGAATTGGAAATGTAGTACTGGTATTGGTGGCCGTTGAGGGCCCCGGCCACGTCGGCGGACCAATTACCGTTGCCCTCGGAGAACAGCGGCGTCGCGGATGTGTTGAAGCCGTTCCACGTGCCCGAAACATGCATCGCCGTCGCGCTCGGCGCCCAGACGCGGAACGTGGTGCCCGCCGTACTGTAGCCGGAATTGGCGGCGTTGTCGGTGGCAACGCCGGGGGAAATGATCATGTTGTTGAAATAGGCGTTGTTGTTGGTGCCGCTGCCGGCGTTGAAATTGAAAAGCCGCACACTGGTGATCACCTGGCCGCCACCCGGGTTATTGAGACTGCCGGTGTAGGTGGTCGTGGTTCCCGCGCCCGCCAATCCGCCGGCGGCATACGTGAGGACCGTGACCGAATACGTACTGGGGGAGGTCAGCGAAAACGTCAACCGCATGCCGTCGCGGGTGAAGCTGGGTAACGCCGGGCCGCTAACGCTTGCCGCGTCGATCGCGTACGTGTTGGAGCCGCCCGTGAAAAAGTACTGCCAGACATTCTGGGTGGAACTGTTTTGCAGGGCAAACCCAACGCTGCCGCCCGCGGTTATGTTTCCGTTGTCCATGTCGATCTGGAAAGTCTGGTTCGTGGTC
>Ga0247667_1000017_pt1 | contig 145219 bp, 122 predicted proteins | sample CNK08_metaG_FD_183027 | JGI IMG/M metagenome (GOLD analysis project Ga0247667, IMG submission 183027) | Soil microbial communities from Purdue University Martell Research Forest, Indiana, United States - CNK08 | ecosystem: Environmental > Terrestrial > Soil > Temperate forest > Bulk soil... | reverse complement strand
CAAGGACGCCCTTGGAACCTTTGCCATCTTTGGTTTTTTTGCGACGGTAGGCAACAATGTTGAAGTCCTTGTCAAACACCGTGGCCATCATCTTGGTCCCGCCCAGGTCGAAGCCCAGCCAGTAGCGGTTTTTGGAAGACGCTTTCATCCGCTGTTCCTTTCGTTATAACGCCCGCGCGATCTCTGGAGTATACCGGCCCGTGATGGCGCTGTCACGCGCGAGGCAAGGTGAAGTAGAACGTGCTGCCTTTCTCCATCTGGCTCTCGGCCCAGACACGGCCGGCGTGGGACTGGACGATGTGTTTGACAATGGAGAGCCCAAGGCCCGTGCCACCGAGTTCGCGGCTGCGCGCTTTGTCGACGCGATAAAACCGTTCGAAGACGTGGGGCAGGTGTTCCGGCGCGATGCCGGGGCCGTCGTCTGCCACCGTGGTTTCAATATACCCGTCTTTCTCACCCGCCCGGATGGTCACGTGGCCGCCGGACGGTATATATTTGATCGCGTTGTCGAGCAGGTTAAAGAGGACCTGATGCAAGCGACGCGCGTCGGCGCGAACGGCCGGAAGCGATTCGGGGATTTCCAGCGAAACAGTGACGAACCTTTCCGAAGCTTGTCGCGCCAGTTCGTCGACGACGGATTGGGCAGCCGCCAACATGGAAACAGGCTCGAAATTGAGGCGGGCCTGTTGGGATTCGAGAGCGGAAATGCTCAACAGATCGGCGATGAGCGCTTCGAGGCGGTGGGAGTGGCGCTGGACGGTCTGGAGAAATTGCCGTGCCGTCTGTTCATCGGGTGGTTGCTCGTCGAGCAGTGTCTCGACATATCCCTTGATGATCGAAAGAGGGGTGCGCAGTTCGTGGCTGACATTGGCCACGAATTCCTTGCGCGTGTTTTCGAACTGCCGCATGCGGGTAATGTCGTGGAAGACTACGACCACGCCCGAGAGTGCGCCCTGATGGTCTTGCAAGCGCGTGGCGCTTAGTTCGTAGGCGCGTTCGTTCGGTGTCTGGAACGTCAGCTCGCGGGCCGCCACGTCGCCTTCCTGAATGACCTCGCCGACAAGTTCCTGCAACGAAAGATTGCGAAACGCCTCCAACACGGTCTTTCCGACGGCTTCCTCGTCGATGGCGAACGGGCTCCGTAGTGCCTGGTTCGTCAGGCGAATCCGACCGTCGGGACGCACCACGAGCACGCCTTCCGTCATGCCGGCGAGGATCGCGCTGAGATCGGCCTTCTCCTCGCTGAGTTCGCGGATGTGCGCGGACAACTGGGATGACATGTCGTTGAGCGCGGTGGCCAGCTCCCCGAGTTCGCCACTGACTTTCGCGGGGGCTCTTTCCGTGAAATCCCCACGCGCCACTCGTCCCGCCACTTCACGCATCTGCAGGATGGGCCGGGTCACGCGCCTTGACAGCCAATACAAGATGGGCGCGGTCGCGAGACCGACCAGCACGCTGGCGACCGCCACGGTGTGGAGCACACGCGCGATTGTGTGTTGAATTTCCACGAGCGGCATTGCCACCCGGACGATTCCCACGAGATTGTCACCCCGAACCGGCACAGCCACGTACAACAGATCGACACCAACCGTGTCACTGTGACGCGTTGCGCTCCCGATGTCTTCACGTAGCGCTTGCTGGACCTCGGGCCGGTGCAGATGGTTTTCGATGTTCTTCAGTTCGCTTTCTGGTTTGTCCGATTCACCAATGACCGTCCCGCCGGGCCCGATCACGGTAATGCGGAGACCGGTCTTCCTGGCGAGATCATTACTGAGACGATTGATTTCCACCGCATCCGGATGTGCTGCCTTGAGTTTGGATTCGAAGACCTCGCGCACCACAACCGCATCCCGTCTCAGGTCCGCCTCGATCTGGCGTACCAAGTACGGGGGCAGCGTGAGCCGAAGTGCGAGATAAACAACGAGCAACAGATCGGCGAGCAGAATCGCCAGCCCGAGGAACCACTTTGATGGCAGTGTGAGTTTCACGCTTCTCGCGCGACACGATAGCGGACACCGTGCGTCGTTTCAACGAAATCGGGGCAAAACCGTGAAGAGCCGAGCAACTTGTTGCTATTCCGTGTGAATTTCGTTACACAATTGTCATCGGTCATCAGGAGAATACCCCATGCTGAGGCGACTAATTCCACAGGAATATGATTTCTTCGAATCGTTCGACCGGGCAACCGCCCAGGCAGTCACGGCGGCCAAACTGCTACTGAAGCTGACCGAGAATTACGGCGATGCTGATCCGATCGCCCGCGAGCTGAACGAGGTCGAGCACGCTTGCGATGATGTCGCTCATCGCACGATGGATCAATTGAACAAGTCGTTCATCACTCCCCTCGACCGGGAAGACATCCATGTGATGATTCTCCGGATCGACGACGTCGTCGATCTGACCAACGCAGCCGCCAACCGCATGGCCTTTTTCGGCATCCAGAAACCCACCCAACACGCGATCAACCTCGCCAAGCAGATTGTCCGCGGTTGCGAGAAGCTCGCGGAAGCGGTTCACGGGATGCGCTCGGCCAAACACTATGAGCAGGTCATGCGCGATTGCATTACCGTGCATGAGGTCGAAAATGCAGCGGATGACATTCTCCACACGGCGCTGGCCGAGTTGTTCGCGACGGAGAAGAATGCCATCGAGGTCATCAAGTGGAAGGACATTTATGAGACGATGGAGAAGGTCACTGACCGTCTGGAAGACGTGGCCAATGTTCTCCAAGGTGTCATCGTCAAGATGAGTTGAGCGCCGGCGGCGATTGGAAACCTGAATGTCCGCGTTTTTCACAGATCTGTTGCACATCCTCCAGAATCCATACATTGCCCTGATTTTTTTCACGGCGCTCGTTTTTGATTTTATCAATGGGTTCCATGACGCGGCCAACTCCATCGCCACCGTCGTCGGGACGCGCGTCTTGCGACCGTTTCAGGCCGTCTGCTGGGCGGCGTGGTGGAACTTCGCGGCGGCGTGGTTTTTCGGCGTGCATGTCGCCAACGCCGTCGCGACATGGGTGCATGCGGACTACGTCACGGTTGAAGTCATTTTCGCCGGGCTGCTCGGCGCCATCGTTTGGAACCTGATCACGTGGTACGGCGGGATACCATCCAGCTCATCGCACGCGTTGCTCGGCGGATTCGGCGGCGCGGCGCTGGTGCACGCCGGACAGTGGGACGGTGTTTTGCAAACCGCCAAGGTGTTATTAACGGTCGAGTTCATTGTCATTGCGCCACTGGTTGGTTTGGTGCTGGGCCTCTTCTTCACGTTCATCGTGATGTGGGTCTTTCGTAAGGCTTCACCGATCAAGATGGATCGCTGGTTCCGGCGAATACAACTCTGGTCGGCCGCAGCCTATAGTTTGGGTCATGGGACCAACGACGCACAGAAGACGATGGGCATTATCGCGGCACTGTTGTACGCCAGCATTTGGAAAGGACAGCAGGCGGCGTTTGCGGCGGGAAAAGTCACGTTTCCGTTTTGGATTGTGCTTGTTTGCCATTTTGCTATAGCGCTCGGCACAATGGCGGGCGGTTGGCGAATCGTCAAGACGATGGGCATGAGAATCACAAAATTACGGCCCTATGATGGCGCATGCGCGGAACTCGCCGCGGCGACGTCGTTGTTCACGTCGGCGGCCCTTGGCGTCCCGGTCAGCACCACGCACACCATCACGGGTGCCATTGTCGGCGTCGGCGCGGTGCACCGACTGTCCGCCGTGCGCTGGGGCGTGGCGCGGCAGGTGGTGTGGGCGTGGGTGTTGACGATCCCGTGTTCAGCAGTGGTGGCTGCCGCGGCTTATTGGCTCATCGCTCTCTTGCAGGGCCGCTAGTTCTCAGGGCGCGTCAGCGAAGCGATACCCGACTCCGCGGACCGTCTCGACATAGTCAGAGGCCTTGCCCAATTTCTCACGCAGCCGGCGCATGTGCGTGTCCACCGTCCGCGTGTCTACGTCACCTTCGTAACCCCAGACATCCGTCAACAAACGGTCCCGTGATTGGACGCGCCCCCGTCGCTCCAGCAACGTGGCCAGCAGCTTGAACTCGGTTGCCGTCAAATCAACCACTTTATCCTTCAACGTGACCTCGTGTTTGGCAATATCGATTGTGAGGTCGCCGAATTTGAGGATTTCGGCGGGTGCGGTTTTCCCGCTGGCGCGCCGTAGCACGCTTTTCACCCGTAGCGCGATCTCCCGCGGGCTGAATGGCTTCGTCACGTAATCGTCCGCACCCAGTTCCAAACCGACGACGCGATCCACTTCCTCGGCCTTGGCTGTGAGCATGATGATCGGGATGTGGGCGGTTTTCGAGTCGGCCTTCAGGTGTCGGCACACTTCCGTGCCGTCCATCTGCGGCAACATCAGGTCCAGGAGGATCAGGGACGGCACTTCGTCGCGCGCCTTCTGCAGCGCCACACTGCCATCGCGAGCGGTAACGGTCTTGTAACCCGCCTTTTGGAGGTTGTAAACGAGCAGGTCGCTCACATCCGGCTCGTCGTCCACAATAAGAATCGTTTCTGACATGGCGGCACGGTGTAACAAACGCGTCACGCCCCGGTGGCGTCGATGTTACAAAGAGGTGACGAGACTCATCCTGTAACAGCCCCTTCCGAGGCCGAGGACACCAGTTTGGCGTACTTCGCCAGTGCGCCCGTTTTGTAGCGCGGTTGGGGCGGTTTCCACTCCTTCAATCGGCGCTGGATCTCGTCATCGCTCAATTCAACATCCAGACGCCGCTTCGCCACGTCGAACGAAATCATGTCACCATCGCGCACGATGGCGATGGGTCCGCCCTTCGAGGCTTCCGGGGCAACGTGCCCTGCGGTAAACCCGTAGGTCGCACCGGAGAAACGCCCATCGGTCATCAAAGCCACTTGATCGCTGATTCCCTGGCCAACAATCGCCGCCGTGACGGCCAGCATCTCGCGCATGCCGGGACCGCCGTGCGGGCCTTCGTAGCGGATCACGACGACATCGCCAGGTTTGATCTGCTTCGCCTGGACTGCCGTAAACGAGTCCTCTTCGCAGTCGAAGACGCGCGCCGGACCGCGGTGGCTCGTGCGTTTGTGACCAACGACCTTCAGCACGCAACCTTCGGGCGCGAGGTTGCCTTTCAATATGACCAGTCCGCCCGTCGGCTTGATCGGGTTTGCGAGTGGGCGAATGACCGGCTGTCCCGGAGCTTCTTTCGCGTCTCGGGCCTCCTCGCCAATCGTACGACCCGAGACGGTGATTTCATCGGGGTTGAGCAGTCCCGCATCGAGCAAGCGTTTCGCGACGACCGCCGTGCCACCAGCGGCATAGACATCGGTGGCAACGAACTTGCCGCCCGGCTTCAAATCGCAAAGCAACGGGGTCTTCGCGCTGACGCGGTCAAAGTCATCGATGTTCAGTGGCACGCCCGCTTCACGCGCAATCGCCAGGAGATGCAGAACGAGATTGGTTGACCCGCCCGACATGACGCCGGCGGCGATGGCGTTCTCCAGGGCCTTTCGCGTGATGACTTTGCGAGGCGTCAGTTTTCGCTTGAGCAATTCAACGATTTGTTTTCCTGTTTCAAATGCGACCTGATCCTTCTTTGCGTCCTCTGCGGGCACGCTATTCGCACCCATGAGCGAGATGCCGAGCATCTCCATCGCCATGGACATCGTATTGGCGGTGAATTGGCCGCCGCACGCGCCCATGCCGGGACAGGCGGCGATTTCCAGCTCGCGCAGGTCTTCCTTCGTGATCTTGCCGGCGGCGCAGGAGCCAACGCCTTCAAACACATCCTGGATCGTCACATCTTTGCCATGCCATTTACCGGGCGCAATCGAACCGCCATAGAGCATCAAACCCGGCAAGTCCAGCCGCGCTAACGCCATGACCGTGCCGGGAATGGTTTTGTCGCAGCCCGACAGCGCAACGACCGCGTCAAATAGATAGCCGCGGGCGAACAGTTCAATCGAGTCGGCGATAATCTCGCGACTGATCAGCGAACACTTCATGCCTTCCGTGCCCATGGAAATGCCATCGGAAATCGCGATGGTGTTGCATTCGAGTGGCACGCCACCCGCCGCGCGCACGCCTTCCTTGATTTTGGCGGCCAGCCGCTGCAAGTGAGCGTTGCAGGGCATCGCGTCGGTCCAGGTATTGGCGACGGCCACCAGCGGTTTGTTATGCAAATCCTCGTCGCTGAGCCCGACGGAGCGCAAGTACGAACGTGCCGCGGCGCGCCCGAGCCCATCCGTGACCGTGCTCGAACGGTGTTTAAGGGACTTCAAATCTGTGTTCATGGCTGTAAATCCTACAGCCAATAACTATCACAGCTTGAAGGTGTGGGGAAGTAATTCTGAGAGCAGATGAATGCGCAAGCGGCGGGTGTTGCGTGAATCAGCACAGATGACGACACATTCGCCGAATTCCGCCAGCACCTGGCGGCACGCGCCGCACGGGCTGAGGGCGGTGCTTGGCGCAACGACGGCAATCGCCTGGAACTTGCGATGCCCTTCGCTGACAGCCTTGCCGACGGCGACGCGCTCCGCGCAATTCGTCAGTCCGTAACTGGCATTCTCGACATTGACGCCCGTGTACACCTTGCCACTCTTGGTGAGAAGCGCGGCGCCGACTTGAAATTTCGAGTACGGAGCGTGGGCATTACGCTGGGCAGCTTTGGCGGTGGCGATCAGCTTGCGGAACTTGAGCGCGTTGGATTTCATAACGCGCCGATAAACTCGGTAAGTAGCTTGGCGAGTTTCCCTTGCGCCGTTCGGCCCACTTCGAGGACTTCCTCGTGGGACAGTTTTTTGCTGGAAATACCTGCAGCGAGGTTGGTGATGCAGGAGATGCCGACGACTTCGATGTTGTGGTAACGCGCCATGATGACTTCCGGCACGGTGCTCATCCCCACCGCGTCGGCGCCGACCCAGGCGAACGCCTTGATTTCGGCGGGTGTTTCGTAGCTCGGCCCGGTCGTGGCGAGGTAAACGCCGCGCCAGATGGAAACCTGCTGTTTTTCGGCAGCCGCATCGAGTTTTTCACGCAGTCGCGGGGAATACGCCTGGCTCATGTCGATGAACTTGACGCCGCCGTCGCCATTGACACCGCCAATGAGCGGATTGATGCCCAAATGATTGATGTGATCCTCGATCACCATGAGGTCACCGGGCTTGTACTGCGGATTGATGCCGCCCGCGGCGTTGGTGACGATGAGCACTTTCACACCAAGCGCATCGACCACATGGATTGGATAGGTGATTTCGGCGGGGCTGCGCCCTTCATAGCAGTGAAAGCGTCCGCTCAGCACTAGCAACTTCTTCCCCGCCAATTCGCCGAAGATCATCTGCCCGGCATGTCCGGCGACGGTGGGCTTCGGGAAGTGGGGAATATCGGTGTAAGAGATCACGACCGGCTTCGTGACACCCTGCGTGATGCCTCCGAGGCCGGAGCCAACCACCAGCGCCACGTCCGGCTTGAACCCCGCCAATTTCGATTCCAGGAAATCCTTGGTCTCTTTTACATTCGCCATCATCTGAATCAGGTCCTCACTCGATCTTTTGCACGATCAGCGGTGATCGTGTACTCACGGGTTTGTCTTCAATCTTGTATGCGTCCTGCACCATGCGAGCCGCCTCAGTGGCGCGCGCCTCATCGTTGTAATGCATCATCATCAACGGCTCGCCCGCCCTCACGGCATCACCGGTTTTCTTCGGTTCCTCGAAACCGACCGCGAAATCAACCTTGTCCGCCGCCACTCGACGGCCACCGCCGAGCGCGATGACCGCGTAACCGATTTGATCGCACTCGATCGACTGGACCAATCCCGACTTCGGCGCGGGAATAGGCTTCACCTGTTTCGTGGACGGCAAGCGCTGCAAATCGTCACAAACTTTCGCATCGCCACCTTGTGCTGCGATCATCTCGGCAAATTTGCGGAGCGCCTCGCCGTTCGCGAGCTTCTTTTGCAGGATTTCCCTCGCGGCTGCAACATTTTTCGCAGCCCCCGCCATGAGCAACATCTCGGCGGAAAGTGCGAGTGTGACCTCCAGCAAATCATCGACCTGTGTGGAACCATTCATTATCTCGATGCACTCGCGAACTTCCAATGCATTGCCAATCTTACGGCCCAGCGGCTGGTTCATGTCCGTCTGTAGCGCGCAGACCTTCTTGCCGTAACGTTTGCCGACCTCGACCAGCGCTTTTGCCAGGTCCGTTGACGTCTCACGCGTTCGCATAAAGGCGCCGCTGCCCCATTTTACGTCGAGCACAAGGCCATCCACGTTCTCCGCCAGTTTCTTGCTCATGATACTGGCCACGATGAGCGGCAGACATGACACGGTCGCTGTCACGTCGCGCAACGCGTACAGTTTCTTGTCGGCGGGCGCGATGTCCGCGGTCTGCCCAATCATGCAGCAACCCACGCTATCGGTGATCCGCTTGAAATCGTCGAGCGACAGGTTCACGTTGAAACCGGAAATGCTTTCGAGTTTGTCCAACGTGCCGCCTGTCGGGCCGAGCCCGCGCCCGGAAATCATTGGCACTTTCACACCGCAGGCCGCCACGAGCGGGGCGATGATCAAGGAGGTCTTGTCGCCGATGCCGCCCGTGCTGTGCTTGTCGGCATAGAACGCGCCCGCCCGTCCCTTCCATTCAACGACCTGGCCACTCTCGACCATGGCGCGCGTGAGCCACATCGTCTCGTCGAAATTCATCCCTTGAAAACAAATCGCCATCGCCAGCGCGGCCATCTGGTACTCGGGTAGTTCGCCACCAGTGAACCCGTCGATAAAGAAACGGACCTCCTCTTCGGTCAGCGCCTTCCCGTCGCGCTTCTTCTGGATGATTTGTGCGGGTAGGAGCATGTTCTCGAGAATTGATTTTAGTGCGACTGTCGAAAATGGCAATGTTCTATTCTCATCCTGCCAACATCGCAGCGAACTTCTTGTACAGCGCTTTCAGTTTGTCGAGATAGTAGTCGATATTCTCGTCGCGGCGGGCTGGATTGAAATCGGCGGCGAGTTTGCAATTGTCGTAGACGCTGACACGTTTGCCGTCGCCGGTAACGTAGTAGGTGATTTGGTCGCCGGGTTGATAGGTTCTCCCCGATTTCAGGGCCAACTCATACACGGCGCTACGATTGCGAGCACTCTTGGCGATCTTCTGCTGATAGGCGTCGAGCGTATCCTGCAGCGTTTCTGTCTTGGCAAGCATTTCGATGGGGAACAAACCGCGCTCGATCTTCTGGCAGTAATCTTCGTAAAGTTGCGGTACCTTCTTCGCTTCGCCTTTGAGCGCGAGCGTGAGCATGTCTTCCATGAATTCCCGCTGGAATTTTTCCAAACCCCGTGAGCGGAGCGCGGAGCCGGTGACGTGTAGTTTCCCGTCGCTGTCGAGCAGCGCGTAGTTCTTCATCTTGTAACTGAACATCGCGGGGAACTGTCCATCGATCTCGACATCAATGCCCTTGGGCAACGCGGCCTGTAGCTCGCTCTCAAGCGTTTTGGGATCAGCTTGGGATGGCGGGACGAAATACAGCCCGTCGGTGTCGATTTCGACGACTTTTGCGCCGCGTTTTTGCAACCAGTCGAGCATTGTCTTCAGCGTCTCGCGGCCTTTCGCAGTGACTTCCTCCGCCGCGGTGAAATCGCCGAAGTGCGCCTGAGAAAAACCGAGGTAACCGTAAAAGGAGTTAATGAGGATCTTGAAGGTCTGCTGCAAGGCATCAAGGTGCTGGCGCCGTGTCTCGTCGACCGCTGTTTTGACGTCCGCCTTGGCGCGGAGGCGGAATTGGCGGAGATCGCGCAGGAGCGGCAACAGCAGATTCAGCTCGTCGCGTTGCGATTTGATCTCGAAAGCCAGCATCAGCGACGGATACAGCGATTGCACGTCGCAGTGCCACACGTTGCGCACGATGCCTTCCTGGAATAGATCCGTATAACCACCCGCGAACGGGCGCGATTCACCAAATTGGGGGACCGAATGGCGCTGCTGCAGGTACTCGCGCAGAAAGAGTGCGTCGATTTTCGTCGCGTTGCCGCGGACAACAACGTCCTGGTAGTTGTACGGGAAGATTTGCGCCTGGACAAAGTAACTTGGGCTGAGGAGGTCCCCAATTTTGCGCACCGCCACCGCGCCGGTTTCCTGCACGCCAAAATGACGGGCGACTTCGTCGAGATCGAAGCCCTCCAATTCGCGGGAGGACACGTCGTAATACACACTGAGCAGGAACGTATCGACGACGTGGCGGCCGTGGATTTCATATTTCGGGTACTGGATGGTGCGTTCGGCAATTTGCACACGCGACTGTCGGGAGCGAAGCGCGGAGCCATCGCGACCGAGCTTCAGCGGCACACGGCCAACACGAGCGCGGCCGGTGAGCTGCGTCAAGACGCCGCGGAAAATGTCGTGGCCTTCGAGGACGTCCGGATCGCGTTCGCGTATCACCTCGACAAACTTCTTGAGGATCTCGGCTTCCGCGCCGGTGAGTTCCTGCTGCCAGCCGCGGTTGTCGCAAAGCTGCAGGGCTTGCAAGGTGTTGTCGGCTGTGACGGTTGCCACTTGCAGCCGGTGAAGCTGGTCGAAGCGCAGGGCCTTAAACGATGTGCGCCCGGTGGCCATCAGGTATTGTTGCACGGGGTCGTTGACGGCGAAGTAGGGCGTGGCGCCGAGGAACTTGCGCGCCTGCTGGAAATCCTCCCAGGATTGGAACCGTGCGAGGGACTTGAACGCGCCGCTGCCCGCCAGCGGCACATGTTCCACCTTGCGGTCGAATCCCTGCAGGAAGACCTGCTCGCCGAGCCAGAGGAATGGCTGGAAAGGTTGTGTCTCGACTGTGAGTTTACCATCGAGCCGGCGAAAGACGGTGATTTCCGCATCGCCGGTCAGTTCTGCACAGACAATGGACGAAGCGTCGTCGCGACCGAAGAGCAGTTGGTTCTCTGTAAAGGACACCGCGCTAGCTTTCACGGTGCCAATATAACAAAAACGGCCTGTTCCGAAAGCTTTCGGAACAGGCCGTGGTGCTGAAAAAGGAGTTTACTTCAGCTCATCCCAAGAGAACAGCAGGCGATAGACGTTGTCAAAAAAGCGGCAAAATTGATGGCCGATATACCAAAATGGGCCGCCCGGATGCACATTTCCCTTCTGGATCGTGCCGCCAACCCGGATCATATCTGCCTGCGCCGCCAATTCGTTGAGCTGTCGTTCGCTTAATCGGGAGAGACGGGCCTGCGCCTGCTCGCTACTCAAGCCAACGGCCTGCAGTTGGGTCGCCACGATCTTCTCGCTGAGCAACGCATCGACCTTTTGATACGCGGTGGATGCGCTCGCCGAGGCGACGGATTCGCAGGGAGCGGCGTAGGCTAAGGATGCGCTGACGATGATTGCTGTGACCGCGGACAGGAAAGCCAAACGTGCCATATTCATGATGATTGCCTCCAAAACGCTGGCTCAAATATAGCCGAAGTCGGTCCCGGCACAAGGAATTTTTCTGGCACACCCAATTCCGCGAGTGAGATGGATGGGAAAACGTTCAGCGCGCAGCCGACGGAGTGGGTCTGGCAGCGCTGGACGAAGTTGGCAGCGCGGTTTTTTGGCATGCGGCGTTGAGAAACTCGATAGACGCGCGCGCGACCTCCGGGGCGCGATGGCTGTCTCGCGGGAGTTCGACATTGACGAGGCCCGTGTACTTGTTGTCGTTGAGCACGCGGAGAATGGCGACGAAATCCAGTTGGCCTTCGCCGAACATCAGGTGCTCGTGCTTGCGGTCGCGGATGTCTTCGATGTGCACATTGCGGACGAGGTTGGCAGACTTGCCATAGACCTGGCGGAACGGGATGGTTTCGGTGCAGAACGCATGGCCGATGTCCAGCGTCAGTCCGAAGCGAGCGCTGCTGATATGTTTCTTGAGCACTTCAAATTTCGCCATGTCATCCACCAGCATTCCCGGTTCCGGCTCGAAGGCCAGTTGCACGCCGCGGCGCTTGGAATGCTCCGCGAGCTGCAGGCAGCCCGTCACCAGCCAGTCCCACGCCTGGTGTTCGGGAACTTCGGGGTCCGGCGTGCCCGACCAAAAGCTGACGCATTCGGCATGCAAATCGGCGGCGATATCAATCGCGCGTCGCAGGAATTCCAGGCGGATCGGACGACCCTCGCTGCTGACGAGCGTGGGATGGTGTTTGCGCTGCGAATTAAGAAGGTAATGCGCCCCGGTTTCGATCACGACACGCAGTTGCAGCTTGTCGAGGAGTTGGCGCAGGCGGTTGAGATCGGCAGGCTCGACCGTGAAAGGATTGCAGTGATAATTGTCCAGGGTCAGCGCGACGCCGCGATAGCCGCAGTCGGCGATGGTCTCCAGCGCATCTTCGAGCTTGTGGTGCGCAAACCCATTTGTGTTGTAGCCAAAACTCAGATTCATCTGCCTGCCTCGCACAACGACTCGCCCTGGTCGATACGGCTCGAAAAATAACGTGAATCTGCTAGATTTGCCAGACCAAATGAGCCTTCTGACACGATTCAAGCCGGCTACAAGGCGCATTTTCCGTGGCGTCGCCGTCGTCCTTGGGTGCGTTCTCGTCGCGTGGCCCACGATGGGGGCGGTGTACGAGCCGCACGCACGCCCCGACCCAGGGGACCTCAAGAATGCGCAACCCGTCCTTGAACGCGACCCGGCTCGCGCCATCCTCTATCAAGGACGGGGCATCAAGCTCGTCAACGAAGGCAAATGGGAGTCTGCCCTCGACCAGTTTCGCCGCGCCGCGGCGTTCGACCCGTTGAACCTCAGCGTGCTTGTCAATATCGCGTACGTGCTGGATAAACTGGGACGGTACGAGGAGGCCATTGACCAGTTGAAGGAGGCCGAGAAGATCGATCCGCGCAACAGCATGATCTTTCTGAATTGGGGCAATTCCCTTATTAACATGAAAAAATTCGAGGAAGCCCTCGAACCGCTTCAAAAGGCGGCTGATCTTGACCCCAGCAACCAGCTTGCCTACGTGGATCTCGGTGCGGCGCTTAATAACCTCGGTCGATACCCGGAAGCCGCAGACAGATTTGAAAAGGCGGTTGAGCTTGATCCAAAGAATGTTGCCTCGATCTTTAACCTGGCGATGATCTGGTCCAAGGCCGGCGAGACAGCGAAGGCCATTGAAAAATACGAGCGCGTGATCGAACTCGACCCGAAGAACCTCACGGCTTACTACAACTGCGCGGCACTCTGCGAAAAAGCTGGCAACCTCGACGGCGCCATTGAGACGATCCGCCGCGCCATCAAAGTCGATCCCGATAACGGGACGTTGCGTGAAATCCTCTCGCGCTTGCTGGTGGCCAAGGCGAACCAGCTCCCCACGACCAAGGTGCCGGCCAGGTCAACCGAACAAGAGTCGGCACATTAGTGGCGTCGGTTCGCGGTAAAAACGTTGTCCAGCACAACCGCGGGCACCAGCAACGACAGCACCAGCAGTGCGCCAATCCAATCTCCAAAGGGTGAAAGCAGGACAACCAGTGCGTCGACCACGATAATACCCAACAGCAGCCGCTGGATGACTGGCTGCTGTACCGGATCGTTGGGTTCACGTCGCGACAACAGGGTAATGATGACCGCATATGCTCCTAGCGTCGCCGGCATCCACCACATTCTCACCGGCAGGCAACGCATCCCGAGCAGGAAATTCGCAAAACGGCAGGTACCCAGCACCAGCGGGCGCAAGACGGCAAAGCGCCGCGCCCAGGCGTTGTAGAAGAAAATCATCGCGCCGAGGAAGGTGCCGACGCCGAACGGAACCGGTCCCGCCAACGCCGCCAGTCCCAACGCCGCAATCATCAGGACCGCTCCGAGCAGTCGCGCCGTTTTCAGGGACACCGCGCCGCTCGGCAACGGACGATCCGGGTGGTCAATGAGATCGAGGTCGTAGTCGAAATGATCGTTGAACACGCTGCCCGAGGTATAAAAGCACGCCGACGCGCCCACCAGCAACGGTAGTTCCCACGCCGGCACGCCGCCACCCACGGCGAACCAGCCAGCGAGCGGGTCGGCCATCACCGTGAAGGCGCTTGGGAGCCGAAAGAGCCGGGCATACACGAGGAATTTCGAAGGCTGGTTCGCCATGGTTGCCTGATTGTTGCGAATGTACCTGCCCATTTCCAGTGGAATCGGACTGGAAATCCGCCAGCGGCTTGGCGACAATGACACGCCCATGCACGGGAAACTTCTCAAGGTTCTCTTCGCCGCGGTCGTGGTGTTGGCCCTTGCATTCCCGTTCCTGCTGGCGCTGGAGAAGGTTTCCGAGTCGGACACGTTCTGGCACCTCAAAACTGGTGAATGGATTCTCAGTCACGGATCGATCCCACGTACCGACCCATTTTCCGCGACTGTTTATGGAAAGCCGTGGCTTGATTGGGAATGGCTGTTTCAGGTGGGCATTTATGCGGTGTACACGTGGGGCGGATTCAATGCCCTGCTGGTGGCGAAGGCCGCGGTTGTTTTCCTGACGGGACTGGTGGTTTTTTTGGCGTGTCGTCGCAACGGGGCGGGTGCGCCGCTGGCGGCGTTGTTGGTGATGGCGACCTTCGTCGCGGCGCGTGAACGACTTGAAGCGAAACCCGACGTGGTGGTGTTGCTTTTTGCCGCCGCTACTATCAGCCTGCTCGACGCGGCGCGACGCGAGAGACCGATGTGGCTGTGGGGACTGCCGCTGGTGGAGGTGTTGTGGGTCAACACGCACCCATCTTTCCCGCTTGGAATTGCGCTCGCGGGGATCTACGGACTGGTGCACGGGGCTGAATTTGCCCTCCGCAAAAAGTGGCGTTGCTTGTTGCTGATAGCGGCGACTCTCCTGCTGGCGTGCGCCGCCTGTCTGGTGAACCCATTCGGAATTGAGTTGATACGCCACACCGTCGAGCAGGTGAGGAATTCGAGTCTGTTAGGTACCACTGGTGAATGGCAACCGACGCATCTGCTGTTGCTCACGGAACCGAATTGGGCGCTGACGGTTTTTTGGTGGTTGTTCTGGCTGAATCCGGTCGTGTTGATTGTCGTACTGGTCGTCAAGCGTCGCGAATTCCCGTGGTCACACGCGCTGGTGGTCGCCGGGATGGGCGCATTGGCGTGGCGCTATAACCGGTTCACAGCGCTTTACGCCATCGTAACCGCATCGATTCTCGCGCATGGACTGGCGGTGGTCCGCGCATATATCGCAGGAGAAGAACATTCGGATTGGGGAGAGATGACGGCCCGGGTACTGGCAGGCGTCACAGCGGCCTTCCTGATCTTCATGGTCGTCACGAACCGCTGGGCGATGGCGGAGAATCGGTTGTCAAAATTCGGCGCGGGTGTGGACGAATCGGTGGTACCGCTGCGAGCGCTGTCCATGATGGCGAAACTGCCGGCGGGTTTGAACGTCTTCAATACCTTCCTTTCCGGCGGGCCGCTGCTGTGGAAAGTGTACCCGCAATGGCGACCGTTCTGCGATGGGCGACCGGATCTTTACGGCCGTGATTTTGTGGACCGCTACCAACGCGCGATGTCCGATCCAGTGGACTGGGAAGCATGGATGCGCGAGCGGTCGGTGTCGGTCGCTTACCTCCAGTATGGGACTGCGAACGATCGCCCGGTACTGCAATACATGGTGAAAAGCCACGTCTGGGACCTGCTCTATTTCGATCACGCGGCCTGCATTTTTGTGCACCAGAGTTCGTGGGCAAAATTGCGTGAGGACAAGCAACTGGCGGATTACAAACCCGTGCGCGTGACGGATACGAACGCCGTGCTCGAGTATGCGCACGCCCTGGCCGATGAGACGGCCGGGGGAGATTCCTATCGCCGGGCACGCGTGGTGGCGACAGTCGGGAATTTCCTCATGGCCGTTGGCGCCGTCGGTACGGCGGGGGCGTTGTTTGAGGATGCCGTGACGATCAACCCGCGCCCCTCCGAGGCATGGATGAATCTCGGGATCATCGATCTCAATGAGGGTAGAAAGACCCAGGCTCTGGAATTCACGGGAAAACTGCTCGCGATGAATCCACGCTACTTCTACGCGCGTTTGCTGCAGGCGCAGATCAAAGCCAACAATGGCGACCTGGATGGGGCCGTAGCCGATGTGGACGCCGTAACGAGCGACCAACCGCATGCGGCACAGGCGTGGTTGCTGCGGGCGCAGTTGGCAGCGCGACAAGGGGACCGTCCAGGGGCGATCCGGGCGATCCAACGCACGATTGCGGAGGACGTCCAGGACGCACACTTGTTCCTGTTTCTTGGGGAATTGTTGGTGGCCGAGGGACGGACCAACGAAGCGGTTGCAGCCTACAACAAATGCCTTCAATTCTGGAATGGCCCGCCCAAAGCACGAGCGCAGATCGAAGCCGACCTGGCGAAGTTGCGGGTGCCCGCCGCGAAGTAGAATCGGATCGTGGATTATTGTTGAAGCTTTTATTGAGACGGATACTGCCAGACCCAATCGCCTTCCTTACCCTCAACCAAGGTCTTGACGATTTTGCCAAGAAAATCTTCATTACCCGACCCGCTGCTGTGGTCCTTTTCACTCCCGCCAGCGGAGTAGAGCACAAACTGGCCGTCGGCAGTACGATGGTATTGGTAGAGCTCGCCGGTGATTACATCGTGAGGCAGTTCAGAGATGAATCGCGGCACGAGCGCATCCAACGTGTCAGGAAATTGTCCATTGGCCAGACGGTAGCGTTCCAGCGCGCAGGCAATTGCGGCTTGATCCGTTGCGGCTTGTGCGACGGCGGCTGCGAGAGGAATCCTCCCCAGTGCCGGCAACAGAAGCGCTGACGTGAGCTGGTGGTGTACGAGAAGCATGCCAATATGCCATGGGCCGGTTTGCCGGTTTCGCCCGGCAAGCGCGTGTTCCAACTCTTGGGCGTTGGCTTGAATTCGAATTGGGGACACTCGTTTGTTGGCGCCGTCGAATGTTCCCATCATCTGCAATCCAAACAGCCGGCAATAGTTGAACTGTTCCAGGCGCCACCATCCTGACGGAACAATTCGGCCAAAAAAGTCGGCAATGTCTTTGTCCACCGGGGTTGGCTGCCCCGGGCCGAGGAGTTCGATCAGCGTGCCAACCCCGCGTTGCCTGACGAAATCAATAATGCCAATTCCCCCGGCGCGCTCCCCATCGAGTGGCCACTTCAAATCGGCCACGAGATTATATGATTGAAGACGCGCTTGAAGCTCTTGTAGTTGGGCATCCGACCAGGCGTGTTCGGCCAGGCCTTCCCAGATTGGTTGGATCGCAATTTGAACGCAGGCGATACGCACCAGATAGGAAATCAAGAAAGACTCTTCGTTCAACGAATCCGTCAGCCGAAGAATCAGTTTCACATCTTCCAGGGCAGACTCGCTCTGGCCGTTGGCTAGTTCGGCACCGGCTTTGAGTTCCAGGCGCCGACAAGCGCCTTTGACTTCATTGAGATGCGGCAGCAGGATTCCCGCTGGGTCTTCCATGTTGTAATCGACTGGATAATGTGAGAATGGCCGCTGGCTGACGGCGCGAAGTTCCACAAAAACCGCTTCATTGGTTTTCAATCCCTCCAGAACCAAGGGGGCGGCTTTTGCGCGGGATTTGAAATCGAGCTTGTCCGACGCGAAGTTCTGCGAGCCGGTCATTTTACCGGCACGAACCACATCGAACGCCCTGCTCCAGGCAACCAAATCAAGAAAATGCCTGATAGACGTATCTCGTTTCGCTTCGGGAGGCTCAACATGATACTCCGCTTGCTGGTAAAAATCACTTTTCCAACCGTGGTTGTTGCGGACGAACCATGATTGGATAAATGGCGTGGCGGCAAAGTTTTGGTCGTCGGGAATCGGTTTGGGAATGAACGCATTCAAGTCCAATTGTTCGCCGCGGGCTTCCGCTTCACGACGATACTGCTCCCACGCGTGTTTACCCCGGATATTTTCCTCGGTGTAAAATAGTGCCAGCAGCGTGATAAGGCAGGCTGTGACAATCAGCACACGTCGTAACGTTCGCCAGCTGAACAGCCATTTCAAGAAATGGCTGGCTGAGGTTCGCTGCCATTGACTTGGCGAATCTGCCGATGGGGTATTCATCTCTGCCTTTCACTCATACGGCTGAGGTTTGCGCGGCGCGTTCGCTGCGCGGCCCCGGTGAAGTGCGTTTCCGGGTGTAAGCAGGCTCGGGTAGCGGACCGATCAACTGCGCCAGCATCCGGCGTTGTTCCATCAGCGCCTGCGCTTCCTCTTGCGAAAGCGGCACGATTTTGTTCGCAACTTTCGATGACGGTTCGGAGGATGCCACATTCAGTACAACAATCGCCACCCACGCGCAGGCCAGGCCCGCCCAGATTCGACGGCTCGGCAAGACCAATTCGCACCAGAGTTTCCAGCCGGCGGCCAGAAAGACGTTCTCGGGAGCGGGAGTTCGTTCCGATCGCAATTCCGTCGAGAGGTTCTTGGTCCACATCCGATCCATCTTTGGTTCGATTGGTCGATGTCGCCTCAACAAGATTTCTCGTGGCGTTTTCATGATGCTTATGTCTCCAACAGTTTTCTCAGTGCTCGCTTGGCGTAATGCAGGCGGGATTTGACGGTGCCCAGTTGTGTTTCGGTAATGCGGGCGATCTCTTCCAGGGAAAAGTCCTCGATGTAATGCAGCAAGAGCGCCGACCGCTGGGGCAATGGGAGTTTCTCCAGCAGTTTCATGAACTCAGCCTCCTGTTCCTCGCGAAGCAAGATATCGAGCGGACCCGGGCTGCCGGCTTCCGGCTCGGGCGACAATTCTTCCCGCAACTCGGCTTCGTGGCCCAGCCGTCGCCATTGCTGGACACATTTCTGATGGGCGATGCTGAATAGCCAACCGCCAAACTTCCCGTCCTCACGCAACGAAGCGATGTGCTGGAACGCGCTGATGAATGTCTCCTGCACAAGGTCGAGGCTGGCCTGTTCGTCGCGTAACAGTTCAAACACATAAACGTACAATGGCAGTCGGTAGCGCCGGAAGAGCGTCTTCCATGCTTCGGCATCGCCAGCCCGCGCGTCGGCTACGGGCAGTTGTTCACGTTCGGGCACTACCAGCATTTACACCCAGTAGAATGCCGGGAGCGAGAAAAGGTTCAATCGGGGTTGTGGCTGGGCTGCCCTGTCGTATGGGGTGCTTACCCCATTTGCAAAATTCGATTTCCTCCGTAGGGTAAAGGCACGGTCAACCACAAATGGGGGCATTGGTATGAAACAGGGTACGTTCACTTTTGCATTTTTTCTGGCGCTGTTGACGCAAGCGCTGGGCGGGACATTTACCATCCACAGCACGCGCATCCCGGTCCCGGCGACCGCTGACGGTACGGCCGATGGCGATACGTCCGCATCTTCAACCAACACCGTTCAGATCGATGCCAATGTTTATATACCCGACGGCGTGGTTTCACCCGCACCGGCGGTGGTGGTGGTCCACGGCTTCGCGGAAACGAAAAGCACCGATATCATCGTGACGTTCGCGGAGGACTTTGCCGCGGCAGGCTACGTCGTGGTCACGCCGACGGTGCGTGGCTTCGGCAATTCCGACGGCTCGGTTTCGCTGGTCGGACCCAACGAGATCAACGACCTGAAAACGATCATCCTGGCGATGCAAACGGGCTCGATTGGGGATACACCGGCGATTGTGATCCCCGTCACCAGCGCGAGCAAGTTCGGCGTGATGGGGCCATCGTACGGCGGCGGACACACTTTCGAGATCATGCGAACGCACGTGGCCGGGCTGACCGCGGTGATCCCAATCATTGGCTGGACGGACCTTTACCAGGCACTGGCGCCGAATGACGTTCCCAAACTGACCTATTCGCTCGGCCTCTTCGCGAGCGGGTTTGATTTCACGAACCCAAACTACGCGCCGGTGATGTTCGACTGGCTCCGCGACATACTGAATGGCAAGCCCGAGAAAACGCGCCAGGGTGCTCCCGAAGATAATATCGATTGGCGCTCGGTGATCTTCAATCCAACACAGCTGACCGTCCCCGCCTTCGTGATTCAGGGATGGCAGGACGATTTGTTCCCAGCCGAACAGGCTCTCCAGCTCGTCCAAACCAATCCGGCCATCCCGTTTCTGAAACTTTACATCGGCGGGTTGGGACATCCACCCGCTTCGTCAAGTATCACGGGCAGTGAAGGTATGTATTTGCGGACCCAGGCCGTCCGTTGGTTCGACCAATGGCTAAAGGGTATCGATACCGGCATCACGAACGAGCCGCCCGTGACGTTGGCCCCGGAGAACACGGTGAACTGGTCAAGCAACGCCCTGATAGAGGCCAGCAGCCTGCCGTTGCCGGGCACGGTTACAAACACGTACTTCCTCAATGGGCCGACGCTCTCCACCGTCAGCCCGGCCGCGAATGCCAAAGTGAAAAAATTGCCGGCCTCGACCGGCTTCCTTCTTGTGCTGCGTCCGCTCCTGCATGCGGTCGGCGCAGATGACAACACGTTGATTGAATCCATCGTTTCGGTAAACGCAATCTTGAATTCCGGCGCGGGCAGCATCCTCGACCCAAAAATTTTCACGAAGACCGACGGTGGCGCGAACCGTGCCCGGTTCACCAGCGCCACGTTACCCGTGGACCTCAACGTCGTCGGATCGCCCGATTGCCATTTGATCGTCTCGGCCGGCCACTCGAACGCCTATTATTATGTGCAAATCCTTGAGCACACGGCCAGCGGCAAGACCCAACTTATCACGCGCGGCGCCTTCAAGGACCACACGAACAACCCATCCATACCGCACGCGATTGATTTCTTCCCCTTCACGGTGAACCACACTTTTCGAGCTGGCAGCCAGGTTTTCTTTCAAATCACCAGCCGCGACTACCCCTTCTTCCTGCCGAACCTGAGCCAACCCACCGTGAAAATCTATCGCGACGCCGTGAATACCTCGACAATCTCGTTACCGGTGGCGCCGTAGGCGCGAGAGCGTTTTGTAGTGCGGCCCTCCAAAATAGAGATACTTCTGGATTCTTGATTAAGGCACCAAGCGTACGCGGTAGTAGCGGGAGGGAGTGTTGGTGGCGCCGCCACTGTCCGTGTAGTTGGTGGTCGCGTCGCCGTTACCGGGGATGATGATCGGGGCGCTGATGTCGTTAAAGTTGGCGGTATAGCCGGCGGACCCTGTCGCCTGCACGATATTGGTGTGGCCACCGGCCGTTCTCCAGACGATCACCACATCGGTGGTATTCCGCGTCGTCGAGATGATCTTAAACAAAGAGGCCGGGTTCGTCGGATTGAGACCGGCGAGGAACTGGTTGGTGTTGCTCATGCCTTTGCCGAAAGGATCTGCGCCCGGCTGCGCCTGTGCGTTGGTGGAACTACCGAAATACTGATTCTGCCACGCGGTGAATGGGTCGGTAGGCGCGACGGCGGTGACGACCAGGTTCACCTGGCCGGGGGTGTTGGTAGAGATCGCGTAGGTGAAATTCGTGCTCGGGGTCGCGCCGATCGCCAGCCCGTTGTAGGTCAGCGCGCCGCTGTAGGAGAATAATGTATAGGTGGTCGCGCCGAAACCGCCACCATCCGCTACGTTCAGCGTGCCACCCAGGACGAGAGCGCCCGGTACGACGATTTCCGCCGTGTTGGCGCCCAGCGCGAAGTTTAACGTCGTTGCACCGCCCAGACTCAGACTATTACTCACTGTGAGCGTGGTACCGCCCAACGTGAGGTTTGGATTGGTACCGAGCATGTTGGTATCTGTGATCGCGGCCTGCGCGTTGAAGAAAGCCATGGTGTTATTGGTCGGGGGAATGGCCAAGCCGCCGAGCGTCACCAACGTGGCGTTGGGAGCGCTGTTGGAGACGGTGATCTGCGCGTTGTAGAGGGTAAATGTGTTGGTGCTGGTCGGAGTCGTGAGGTGCGAATCGATAAACTGGATCCCTTGGGCATTGTAGACGACGAAGGTGTTCGTGGGCGCGGTGATGTTCACGTCGTAGAACGTGACGTTGGAGACGAGCATTTCGGTGCGGCCCCAGATGATGCCGTCGATGTTGAGGCCGGTGGTGGCGACGACGGTCAGGTTGCTGATGAGGATGTTCTGCCAAATCGGCGTGAGGCTGGTGACCGGGGCGACGGGCTGGACCGAAGCGATGCTGGGGCTGATGTTATTCGGTGTGCCGATCGTGTTGTAGTAGCTGTAGATGGTGATCGGGTAGGCCACGTTCGTCATCGTGATGTCGAGGTACTGGAGATTCTGGATCAGTCCGCCGCGGTCGTTGTCCGACTTCATGCGGATGCCGTTGACGGTGCCGTTGAACGTGCAATTGCTCACGATAATGTCATGCACTCCTCCCGATGTGATGCTTCCAATCGACACACCATGGCCGGTGCCGAACGTGCAATTGGAGACGGTGATATCGGCCGCCGGGCCGCCACTGCCGCCGATCTCGATGTTGTCGTCTCCGTCACTGATAAAGCAGTTCCGTATCAGCACATTCGTGGACGCCAGGTCCATGCCGTCGGTGTTGGGAGAATCGCCCGGAGTGTTGATGATAATCCCCTGAATCGTGATTCCCGCATTGTTACCCTTCAACATGAGATGGAATGTCGGCGGGTTCTGCAACGTCACGTCCTGAACCAGCACATTGGTGCACCCGCTGAAGCTGATGAAGTTCGGCCGCGACCCGGCGAGGGGGAACCACCAGTTCGTTCCCTGGCCATCGATGCTTCCCAGGCCGCTGATCTCGACGTCGTGCAGGGTCGTGCCTGAAATGAAGGTCGCCGTGCCGGGCCAATTGGAGCGCGGGAGCATCTGCAACATCGCCCCGCCGTCGATCTTCAGATTTACGTTATTGGACAAGACAATCGGACCGCTCAGATACGTACTCAAGCTCCCGGCCGACGGGATCTCCACCGTGCCGCCACCCGCGGCGGCGGCCGCATTGATGGTGCTTTGGATCGCAGTGGCATTGTTCGTCACACCATCGCCCACCGCACCAAAGTTGATGACGTTAAATTGGTTTGTGGGAATATTCGGCAACAGCGGGGGCGATTTGAGTGTGACGGTCAGGACCGCGCCGGTGCTGGTGGTTGAGCCGACGGAATTGCTGGCGACAACGGTGTACGAGCCCGCGTCGGATGGTTGCACGTTCGTCAGGGTTAGGACGGATGCGTTCGCGCTGGGAATCGGCACGGTATTCTTATTCCAATGATAGACGATGGGTTGTGTGCCAACCGTGGTAGCGGTGAAACTCGCGGTGTCGCCGGCGTACACGTGCACCGAAGCGGGCTGCGTGATGAAGACGGGCGCCGCGGGATTGGTGTTGACGGTCAGAACCGCGTTGGAACTGGTGACAGCGCCGGCCGTGTTGCTCACGACGACGGAGTAGCTGCCGGCATTGGTGGATTGAACATTGGTGAGTATTACCGAGGCGCCGGTGGCCCCGGCCAGAAGGGTGTTGGTATTGTAATACCACTGGTAGATCAGCGGCTGGCTGCCGCTGGCTGTTACGCTGAAGGTGGCGAATTGGCCGGGGATGACCGTGAGATTTTGCGGTTGCGTAGAGATGGCCGGGGCTGCCAGGCCCACCGTCAGCTGGCCGGCGGCGCTGGTCACCGCGCCGTAGGGGTTGGAGAGAAGGACTGAGTAACCGCCAGCATCAGCAAGGTGAACGTTGGTGAGCGCGAGCGTGGAATTGGTGGCATTGGCGATGGGGGTGTTGGTGTTGTAGTACCATTGATACGACAGAGGTAGCGTGCCATTCGGGACCACGGCGAAGGTGGCATTTTGGCCCTCGAAGACCGACTGGCCCTGCGGTTCGGTCGTGACCGCGGGAGCTGTCGGTGCGGAACTCACTGTGATGGTTACCTCCTGGAAATCATTCGTGGCCGGTGCCGTAGTATTGTTCGAAGGACGATAGCCGACTCCGTCGAAACTGAAATTGGATGCCGAGTTGTCGGTTACCGAGTCCGAGAGCGTTGCGCCGGTGACCGTGTTCAACCAGGTGATCGTGACCACCATCGAGTTCAGGCCGGTCCGCTGCAGGACAAACTGCAAGGTGTACGGGGTCAGGTTGGCGAATCCACCGAAGCTGTTCGTATCAAGAGAATCCTTGGCCAGCGACGTAAAGTCTCCGCTGGTGCCGAGCAGGGAGCTACTCGACAAATTGATGCGTTTGCGGATGTCGATGGGAGTGGCATCGCTCAATTTACCGTACACCTTTCCGAACAAAGCGTAGCCAGCCACCGAGGATCCCTGGGAGCCGACGCTCAATCCGTCGCTGCTGACGCGTTTCGGGCTGTTGTTTCCGTCGGCGAAGTCAAACAATCCGAACCGGAACCCCTGCGAACTGCTCCCATTTGGTGGCACCCCATTGAAAGTGAACTTGAATGTAGCCGTCAGTGTGTCTCCGATGTTTAGCTGGATGGGAGGACTATTGCTGTCGGGGGTGAAGTAGGTAATGATCTGGCTGGAGCTGCCGCCGACCGTCAGGGTCATATTGCTGGCCGCGGCATCGAGGGCTCCCGCAGTTGAGGTCCACCAAGCGGAACTCGTCGGAAGGTTCTGGTTGGTGCGCACACCGGTGCTCCATGTGTCATCGAGGACAAGGGTTGTGGGAACCTTCAGCGCGCTGTAGGGCGACGCGCCGCACGTGTTATTGGCCCGAATTCGGTACCAATAGGTCGCGCTCGTCACTACTGCCGTATCGCTATAGGTCGTGGCGCCAGCCCCGGGCGTGGCTATTTGCGCCCAGGTTCCCGGATTGCCACCGGCATCCGGTGCGCGGTCGATTCTGAAGCCCTGCACGCTGGAAGAGTTCTCGGCCCAAGATAGGTCGATCTCGTTGCCGCCAACTTGCGTCGCTGTAAGTGCGGAAGGAGATCCGGGACCGGGTGCCAATGCCAGACTGAAGTAGGTGCCACCGGCGATGGCTGCCACCCCGGTCAATCCGGGCGGTGTCGCAGTTTGGCCATACAAATTATAGCCCCAGGCGACCGTGCTCCCATCGCTCCGCAAGGTCATGCTGTGGAAGATCCCGCCGGCGATGGCCAGCACTCCGCTCAGTCCTGATGGCGTCGTTGTTTGGCCATAGCCATTATACCCCCAGCCAACGACGGTGCCGTCGCTCTTCAAGGCCAAACCGTGGTAGCCCCCGGCAGCGATGGCCACTACGTTGGAAAGCCCGGCTGGGGGCATCGTCTGGCCGCAGCAGTTGTAGCCCCAAGCGACGACGGTGCCATCGCTCTTCAAGGCCAGACTGTGGTAGTACCCGGCGGAGATGGCAACGACTCCCGCCAACCCGGCCGGTACATTCGTTTGGCCGAACCCATTATACCCCCAAGCGACGACGGTACCGTCGCTCTTCAATGCCAGGCTATGGTAGTACCCGGCGGCGATGGCCACCACGTTGGAAAGCCCGGCGGGTATCGTTATTTCTCCGTCGCCATTATACCCCCAGGCAATGACAGTCCGATCGCTCGTCAAGGCCAGACTGTGATAGGCACCAGCCGAGACGGCCACCACGTTGGAATACCCGCCCGGTATCGTTGTTTCGCCGAAGACATCGTATCCCCAGCCAATGACAGTCCCATTGCGATTGATCGCGAGGCTGTGGTACTGACCGGCAGCGATGGCTACAACGTTGGTCAGGGTCGTGGGCGGTGACACTTCGCCGTCGACATTATAACCCCAGCCGACGACGGACAGGGGGCACGCCGGCGCGGGCGTCCCGGCGCTGGCCACGGCGGAGAACGCCGAGGCGCCTCCAGCATTGTAGGCACGCACACGATAGGAATAGGTCGTGCTCGGAAACAGCCCGGCGTTCCGGTAATTCGTCACATTCGACGAGACTTGTGCGATCTGGGAGAAGTTTGTCCCGTCCAAGGATCGTTCGACTTTGAATCCGTCCTCATTGGTCGAGGCATCGGCCCAAGACAAACTGATCTGGAAAGCAGAGACCACGGAGGCGGTGAGATTGATCGGGGCATTCGGAATAGTTTGCGCTTGGGCCGAGGGATGGAGCGCGGCGAGCCAGAGGAGCAGGGCACACCCTGACCCGTAGAGGAAGCGCTTCTTGATCATACATTCATACCCGCCCCGATCGGAAACAGATTGGGCCATTCCTCACCCGCATCTTTCCCAAGCTCTCTATTATAGTGGACAGACTCTGTGGAACAAGCGCTGCATGGCCCGATTCCGTAGCGGGATCATATACCAAAGGATCCTTGCTAGTGGCCTGCAACACAGCCATTTGCCCGGTATTGGACTCGAGAAATCCCTACTCAGAATGTGTTCCATGCATGGGCGTTGACGGGCCGCAGCGCCGCTCACCACCACTGATCCACCCAATAGACGTAGATGGAATAGCCGATCATTGCGACGGGCGTTTTCTCCAACAGCGGTGAGTAGTAGGCTGCCACCTGTGGAAAGGCCGGGTCGTGGAGCAGTTGCACACTCACTGCCACATATCCCGGCACTTGGGGCGGCATCAGCGGGTGATAGGTTGATTGCATCGTGGTCAGCATGTGAGTACAGTCAATCCCATAGTATTCGGCATCCGACACCCCCCAATAAGCCAGGTTGATGTGCGAAACCCCATGCGCTGTCATCCACTGTTTCAGCAATTTCAAATCCTGGCCCCAATCGATATTCGAGTCGGCAAGGATATTTGGTCCATTCCTCGGTCCACCCGCCAGACAATTGAAGAACCCCCGGTAATGCGGATAGACGCTCGCCATTTCAAGCCAAGCCAAGAGGCAAAAACAAGCGAGCGCCCACTTCATTCCTCGCCGCAGCAACTCCGCCAGGGGAACAACAGCCACCAGGATCACGAACGGATAAATCGGCAACAAATGACGCACACCAATATTGCGAGTGCTGAACATTGCCACTGCCAGGTAAAGCGCCATTGGCAACAGGATGCACAGGGCATGCATTCCCATTTTCCTTCTTCGGAAGAGGCACAAGACCCCGCCCGCGAAAAATAAACAGAGGACCGTCAGTGGCGTCTTGACCAGAAATACAACCGGAAAATAATACCACCAGTGTCCGTACTTGCTTTGACCCAGCAGGAACGCCGCGAACTTGAAGTTTCCGGTCGTCGATAGCTCCTGCCGCAGAAAATTCTGCGTATAGGCGTTCGGCAGCAATCGATGCCGATCAATCCAGCCGAGCACCATGGCGGATTTTGGCAACCAGACGCGTGTGACCGGATCTTCATAAAGTGCGCTCGTACCTCCGCCATACACATCGGAACCCGTGGTGTAATGGAATCCATAGGTCATCCACACAACCAGCACAAAAACAATGCCCACCACAATAATCAGCGCGGCGGAGGCAACGGACTTCAAACTGAGACTCTGCAGTTTTCCGTCCCCCCTCCACCGAAATGGCCAGGGTTGCCTGCTTACAATGCGGACGGCCAATAAGAGCGCGAGAATCGGTCCCAGCAAAAACCCGGAAAACTTGCTGACATGAGCAATTCCAAAGAAGATTGCCAACCCCGCCACATTGACCGGGGTCAAACACCGCAGGGTTCGGCACAAGAAATAAACCGTCCCGAAAAAGAAGCAGACCAGCCCCAAGTCCGCCGTGACAACCCCTGCATTGCACAGGAAATTCGGTTCACAAGTGTAGAGCGCCAGGCCCGCTGTCGCAGGCCAGAACCCAAACAAGTCCCGCGCCCAGAAAAACAGGATCACGCCCAGCAGCGCACCCAGAAGCGTAATAATCAATCTCGGCCAGCGCAGCAGCTTGTCGCAATCATTCTGCCCGAAAAAAAACGCATGGGTCAGCTCGTCCTTTGGCACATTGCTGGGATCGAATTTCACGCTCTCGATCAACAGAGGTAAGGTTGCCAGCTCGTTGAGGAAGGGAGGATGATCAGTGCGGATATGGTAGCCCCGCGTCAGTGCCATGTAACCTTCCAGAACATGGCCGTTTTCATCGATTGCCAGACTCTTCTGCAGGTAACTACTGACCGACAACGCCACAAACACCATCGCAAACGTCCCCAGCACCAGAGCCACACGAAATCGTCCAACCATCTGGAGTATCGCATTCAAGTTCACCTCGCATCCTACCCGCCTCGCCCTAACCGCGGCAAGTTTTGCTCGGACATACTTGCCGTGAAACTACGTATTGCGAAGCGAACCAACTTTCCGCCATCGCCAAAACCACGAAGGACAATTTGGAGAAAACGCGCTTGCGCACGGGGAAATTTTAACTATTGTTTCGGCGCGACGTCTATGGAAAGGAGGGGAGGTAGGAATGGAAGAGATCACTTGCCCAAACTGCAACGTGGATGTGGATCGTGAGGAGCTGAAGCGGAATAATCTGCGCTGCCCCACTTGCGGATTCGATTTGAGTGATGCAGGGGAAGTGGAGGATCCCGACGAGGGCGACGAAGACGAACTCGACGAGGAGGAGGATGAAGAGGATGAGGAGGACGACGAGGAGGAGGAAGATTGATGCGCGCCCGAACATCGCCCGGATTCTTCGCGCCGTTGCGGAATGATTATTGAGACTTTTGAAGCGGGTCCGGTCGCGACCAACGGTTACCTGGTCGCCGACAGGCGGGGCGGGAAGGCCTTGGTGATTGATGCGCCACAAGGCGTCGCCCCGCTGGTGGTCAAGCAGGCACGGGGGTGGAATACACCGATCACCCATCTGGTTAATACCCACGCCCACTGGGACCACTTCCTGGACAATGCCGAATTGTTACGGCTGACCGGCGCGAAGTTTGGCATTCACCGCGAAAGCGCACCACTGTTGACCCTCCCGCAGGCGCGGTATTTTGGGTTGGATTTGGACATCGAGCCGTCGAAGCCGGATTTTCTTCTGGAAGAGGGGGAAGTATTTGCTGTCGGCGAGCTGAGATTTGAAATCCTGCATTGTCCCGGTCACTGCCCGGGCAGCGTGGTGCTGTTCGAGCAGGAAGAGCGCGTGGCCTTTGTGGGAGACGTGCTGTTCGCGGGATCGATCGGGCGTACGGATTTACCCGGGGGAGATCATCAATTGCTCATGGAAGGGATCCGCACAAAGTTGTTGCCGCTGGGCGATGACGTGCGGGTGTTTTCGGGACACGGGCCGGTGACGACGATTGGTGAGGAACGCCGGACGAATCCATTTTTGGGGAGTTGAGGGGTGTGGAAACCAATAAAAATCAATAGTTGCAAGGTTTTCGGCGCTTTTGTAGTATCCGACGAACCCTAAACCAAGGAGAAACAAGGAGTTTTATGGCAAAGTTGACGAAGTCACAGATCCTAGGAAATCTCGCAGAGAGAACCGGCGTGTCGAAGAAGGCCGCTGGCGCGTTCGTGGAAGAGTTGGTCAAGTTGGCGTACAAGGAAGCGAAGAATTCGTTCACGATCCCCGGCCTCGGGAAAATCGTGCTGGTGAATCGCAAAGCCCGCCTCGGCCGCAACCCGGCCACCGGCGCGACGATTCAGATTCCGGCCAAGCGCGTGGTGAAGTTCCGCATCGCGAAGGCCGCGAAGGACGCCATCTTGGGTACGAAGTAGCTCTCGGAAGATCCCTGATTCAAAAATGGAACGGGCGGCTGTGCCACGCACAACCGCCCGTCTTCTTTTCGGTAAGACAAATTACTTCGCTGATTTCTTCGTGAATGCCGTGATGTCGGGAATGCCGGCGGAGCGGGCTGCATCGACAATCGCGACGACCGTTCCATAGCTGACCGTCTTGTCCGCCGAGAACTGCACCTGCACCTTGGGGTTCTTCTCCTTTGCATCGCGCAGGGCCTTCTCCAGCGCGCTGAGGGCAACGGGTTTATTATCGAGATAGATGGTCTCATCGGAACCGACGGCAATGTTCAGGCGATCCACCTTCTCGCGCCCAACTTCCTCCGCGGTTTTTGCCTCGGGAAGGACGAGCTTGACAGCGGTGGGTGAGGTCGCGCGAAAGGTAGTCGTCGCGATGAAGAAAATCAGCAGAATGAACAACACATCCACGAGGTTGATCAAGCGGATGGCCGGTGGACGCTGGGCTTTGGTTGGCTGAAAGATGCGCATGGCGGTACCCTAGTTCGCGTTACGATATAGCCGCGTGAGCAATTCGTTCGTGTGCCGCTCCAACTCCAGCACCAGCACCTCGATTCGGCGGCGCAGGTACATGTAAGCAATCAGCGCAGGAATGGCAATGCCGAGGCCGGTCATGGTCGCGGTCAATGCTTCGTATATACCCCGCGAAATCATCGTCGGGTCGCCGAGGCCTTTCTTGGCGACGTCCTCGAACAACTGCACCATGCCGATGACCGTACCGAGCAACCCGAGCAGCGGGCCGAGCTCGGCAATCAGCGACAGCGTCGTCAACCCGCGCTCCATCCGACCGACAATCTGCCGGGCGAGCGACTGCATGGCCTCGACATTCTCCGTTTTTGGCAACGAGGCGTGCATAAAGGCCGCCTGAATCAGCTTGCCGAGCACAGTCGTGTCCGATTCGCTCAGCACCCGCAGTTTATCGGTTTGCTCCGGTGTCACCGGCTGCTTCTCAATCGCCGCAGCGAGGACAGGCGAGATGATGCGCCGCCGCTGCAGCGCCCAGGCACGTTCCAAGATGATGGCCACGCCCGCAATCGAGCAGACCAACAGCGGCCACATGGCGATTCCGCCTCGAAAAAACCATTCCGGCATGAGGAAATCCTCCCTATCAATAGTAAAAGGTGAAACTTATCTCGCGCGGCTCCTTCCCAATCAGCGCGCGCAATTCATCGGACAACGGATCGAACGGCCCGGATTCTATGATGGCTTTCTCGCAAAACAACGACAAAATGCGACTCTGTCCGGTGTCGGTGCTGGTCACGTCCTGCACCTGTCCGTCGTCAAGCAGCGCGAACTTCACGGTCACCACGTCGGCGCTTTCGTAAATCCCGTAGTGGTCGATCAACGCGTACCAGTGACTTTGCACGGCTTTAATGAGCTTCTTGTCGTACGCGCCGAAGGGGCTTTCCGCCACGCCGAACGCGGCTATGCCATTGCGCGAGACGCCTGCAACGGTCAGGTGGGACTTCCGCGCCACAATTTCCCGGCCCGGCACGCCGGGCTCGGTGACGATGGCGGGTGAGCCCGGGGTCGCGGCAGCGGAATCCGCGGGAATTTCCGGCACCGTTGCTCCCGTTGCGACCTGTGGCTGCACGACCGGCTTCTGCGCCATCACAACTTTCTGTTCCTCCATCATTTTCAAACCGAGTGGCGCAGCCTCCTTCGGTTGTTCCGGTGCTTTCGGCTGAGGTGGAGGTGCGGGTCTGGATTCGGGCGTCGCCTCCGCAATTTTCGGCGCGGGTTTCGGAGGGCTCGGAGGTCTGCTCGGCGAACCGGGTTGCCGGATCAGTGGTGCGGATGCGCCGGAGGGCGTCGGCACATCGAGTGTATTCGGCGCGCGAGTCTCTTTGCCATTCAAATACGGCGTGTCGCCGGTTTTGTCGGTCGGATTGTTCGGATTCGCCGCGACCGTCGACTTGTCCGAATAATACTTCGTATCCTTCGGCTTCTCACCGGTGACTTGGGACGCGTCGGTCTCCATAAACTGCTGGGCTTCCCTGCCCTTCTTTACTTCCGGCGCGCGCGGTTCCGCCAATTCCACAAACGTCAGCGTCTGGACTTGCTGAGGTGCGGGCCGCTCAAATGGATGCGCCGCCTGCACGAGCTTCGACAGCAAGGAGAACAATGGCAGTCTCATGAGCGTCGAGCGATACTGCCAACCGCCGAAGGCCAACAGGTGCAGCAGCAACGACAACAACACGGCGATCTCGACGTTTAAATTCTCGCGATCCATTCCCGAGTAATGATACCAAATTGCGGCAGACCATCAACTCGCACGACGCACCATCCCGACCCGCTCCAGCGTGGTTGCCAACCGCTCGGTCGGCACGCCCATCACGTTAATGAGTTTTTATACAGTACAGGAGTTTGGCTTTGATTTCTTCGCGAACGCGATTAACGCCGAACCGCGGCGCAAACCAAACAGGGCTCCTTATTGCGTAAGGAGCCTGGTTTTGGTCTCCATCGGCAGGTTTGCGCTCGCCAGCCAGGCTCTCGCAGCGGAAGGATCGGTCTTGAGCCACGCGGCGGCAACATCCTCCAAACGGGCATCGCGCAGTTCAGGTGTGTTTATGGATTCTGCCCAACTCATCGCCTGTGCCGGACTCCGCGAAGCCAATTCCGCTGCAACCGAATCTGCTGCTGCGTCACGGGTTGGTCCAACTCGCAATGTTTGCACCCAAAGACTGACGCTCTCCGGATCCTCGGCCAGCCATTGTGCCGTTACGATTCGAATGTGCTCCACGCGCATTGTTTCCTCGGGTTCCGCCAACACCCAGCGGGCTGCTTCTTGTGGTTGGTTGTCTGCCCAGCGGCCAACCACTTCCTGCAGGGCAATCTGGCGGGAGTCCGAATTGGGAATCCCTTGCGCCCAATTCAGTGCGTCTGTCACATTATTTTGGGCCAACGCGGGAGCAACCGACTTAATGGCGTCATGTTGGTCGGCCACCGGCAAATTCTGCACGAACCGACCAGCCGCGGCCGCATCCTCCAACACCCAGTAGGAAAGTGCACCCCTCATGGCTTCATCCCGCGCTGGATTGTCCGCCGACAAATCGCTCGTCCAGCGGGTCGCTTCTTCCGGTTGCGTTCGGGCCCAGGCCGAGGCGATGCCAACCAGCGCTACGTTCTGGGCTGAATCACTTTGCAGGGTTCCCGCCCAGTGGATGGCCGCGAGCGGGTTGGTCGCCGCCATGTCTTGCGCCAAATGCCCGGCGGCAGCATCTCGGTCCGCGCTGTCTGGCATTTGCGCGACGTATCGTCCGGCATCCTGTGGGTTCTTCGCGCACCAGACATCAAGCGCGTTGTTCAAAGCCAATCCCTGCAGCTCGCCCTCGGGCAAGGTTTCGAGCCATGACATGGCCGTTTCGGGCTGCTGGGCGGCGAGTGCACGAACCACGTCAAGCACGGCTGCAGTTTGCACGGGACCCGCGGGAAGCTGTCTCACCACTTGGCTGGCGGCTAGCGGATCGTCGGTAGTTAATTGTTTCAAGCTACTGCCGAGGATTCGATCCCGCGCGCCTCCCGAGAGAAGCTGTTGGGCCAGCTCGAGCGTGTGGCGAGGATCGTGATTTGAATGAATGAGGAGTGTCGCCTCCAATGCGGCAGTCCGTTCAGCATCGTCATCGAGATGTTCCGCCCAGTTAAGGGCGGAGGCTGCATCCCTGCCCGCCCAGATTGTTGCCAGGGCGCGGAGTGCATTTTCCCGTCTCTCGCCGGCAGGGACCAACTTCAGGTAGTCGAGTGTGATCGATACGTTCCGCTGCGCCAACTGGTCAAAAAGGATGCTGTAAATCAACCGTTGATCGCCGGTTGTCGCCATATCGCGGGCCAGCATGAGCGCGCGCTTCGGTTCACTTTGTCCCAAGATTCCCAGAACCGTCAGCAAGCCTTGCGTGTACTCTTCGCCGTGAGGCATGGTCCGCAGGTAAGTCAACGCTGCCTCCGGATCCCGCGCCATCAGAAGCGCAAGAGTGGATCCAAAATCCACCGAGCGCTTTCGCGGGTCTCGCTCGCGCAGAGCCTGGTCGAGTTCTGCCCTCAGATGAGCGGAGATTGAAAACCGCTCCGAATCGCCAGTCGAGTTCGCGGAGACGGCTGCCCGTGCGGGAGCGGGCGTCCACGCGCTCATGTCCGGCTGATTTGGATGAGAATCGCCACGCCAAAGCCATGAGCCCGCAATCGCAATGACCGCAAGCAGCCCGGCCACAATGAGGATTTTCCGGCGATTGTTCCGCGGGGCCATAACGCAATTCGCTCGTCCGGAAAAATCCGGGCGGCGAGCTCCGCGTGGCACGAGCGGATTTCTCATGCGCTGGCTGAAAACGCCCGTTTAATCGCGCGGGTTCGGTGCGCCAGCGCTGAAGTCGGTGGCATTGTTGTTGGTATCAGTGGTACCTCCGTTGGCGCGCAGGTCAGCGGTTGTGTTTGATGGCGCCGGCGCAGGTCCGGAGCCTTCAAAAGCGTCGGCTGTGGTGCCATAACCAATGAAGTCCACGACGTTGGCGGTACCCACTGGATTATCGACCGCCAGCAGCGTTTGCGTCTTGGTCAAAGCAACCTTGCCAGCGGTGGCAGCCATCGCAATGGTGCCAGTCGCTTCAGGCGTCGGCAGATTCTGGGTGCCGCCGCTTCCCGCCGCCTCTTGAATCAGGTAGTAATGGCCGGGAGCGAGTGAACCGGACAAAAGGGTCTCTGACCAACTGCTGCTCGTGGCGCCGGCATACTGGACGGCGTAGGCGCTCAGGTCCACGGACGCCGAGCCGCTATTGTAGAGTTCGATGAAATCATTCTTATAAGTAGCGCCACTGTTTCCGCCGCCACCGTAGACCTGGCTGATCACGACAGTGCCTGCGGAACCACCGCCCGTGCCGCTGTTGCGTGGATTAACCGCCCCTGTGGCAAAGTCGGCCGCGTTGTTGTCTGTATCCGTAGCGCCTCCGTTGGCCCGCAGATCCGAGACAGTCGCGGAAGGCGCAGGAGCCGGCCCTGAGCCTTCATAGGCGTTGGCCGTGGTGCCATAACCGACGAAGTCCGCCACCGTTGCTCCGCCAACCGGATTGGAGCCTGAGAGAAGTGTGGTCGTTGACGTAAGCGCGACCTTGCCAGCGGTAGCCGCCATGCTAATGGTGCCAGTCGCCTCGGGAGTGGGGAGGTTTTGAGTGCCCCCGCCTCCCGCAGCCTCTTGTACAAGGTAATACTGACCCGCCGCGATGGAACCGCTGAGCGCGGTCTCCGACCAGGTTGAGCCGCTCGCGCTGGCGTACTGGACCGCGTAGGTGCTCAGATCCACGGATGTTGAGCCGCTATTGTAGAGTTCGATGAAGTCATTCTTATAAGTAGCGCCGCTGTTGCCGCCGCCGCCGTAGACCTGGCTGATGACCACTTTGCCGAGAGGCGGGTAATGGTCAACTCCGCCGTCCACCTCGGCGCGCAATGCGGAGGCAATGCTGGAGGACAGGGCGGTGAAAAATGTATATCCCGTATCGGCCTGGATGCGGTTAACGCTGGTGATGTAGTTCGTCCAGTTCACGCTGTGGATACCAGCGACGTTGGGCATCTTCACCGTGACCACGCGTGTGGTGCTGGTGATTCGACTGATCGCAGAACCGCTGCCGCCGGGAACGACGACGACGATTTTCCAGGTATATCCGGGGATGGACGCTTTGCCGCTGGGTTGAATGCGAGAGCCGTCGAAAGCGCTGGGCCCGCAAGTGACCAACAACTCATTGCCCGCGGAGGCCAGGGTGCGGCAATAGGTTTCCAAGGCCTCCCAGGGCCCGGTATTCAGATCGTCCTGCTGCGGTACAATGTTCGACATGTAAAACACCAGCCAATTGTCATTGGTGTTGTCTGTGCGATCATCGGACGGGCACATATGGCCGCGATCGTAGCCTGCATTCGTGTAATCGTCCGAGGTCACCTCGTAAAAGCCCGACGGCAGGGTGCTGTCCGTGTGAAACGAAGAGCGACCGCTCGTGCCGACATCCGAGGAAGTCAAATCCCAACTCGCCCAGTTGGGCTCTCCCAAATTATCACTATAATCGAGCGCTTCCACGGTACGCTGAATCAGATAATGGTTGTGGTTGGTGGGGTCGGCGGTGGCACCGCTGGGGTTACCCAGTTGCATCTGCTGCGATGCACCAATAATGGCATCGGCTCGCAGAACGAAGAAGAACAACGCTGACATACTGACGAGGACGGGAAACAACTCTCGCGTGAAAGAACCCTGCACGGTGGATTTCATAGCGCAGCTGCGCTCCTATTCATGGTTGCGGACGTGGTTGCTATTGTTGGCTAACATATAATAACCGGGCACCCGACACGAACGAGATGGCTTCCTATCCTTCACATGATTTTCTGTCAAGACTTCATTTCTGGCAATCGAGCGTCAAGCGAATGACTTGAACACAATGCACAGCTGGAAAAATCCAGAGGGACTTTAGCGAATCCGCATGGTCAAGGTACTGGTTTGCCTCTGAAGCGCATCAAGCGAGGAATTGACGATCACGTTTATCCGCCGCCCAACCCAAGTATGCCCAACCGCTCAAGCGTTGCCCGAAGCTTCTCAACCGGGAGTCCCATCACATTACTGTAGCTCCCCTCAATCTGCTCGATGATGTCACCATGTTGAATGGCGTACGCCCCGGCCCAACTCAGGAACCCGTGAGTTTTCTGCCAGTTTTCTGCGTAGTTATTATTTGCGCTCGCATTGTCCAGCGGGTTCATCTTGCCGAGGTATTCGGCAATTTGCGGGTGTGTAAGAGGCCGCATCCAGACCCGCGTCGTCTCGGCGAACGTCAGTTCCGTGTCGAGCGCGCGGTGCAACAGGCAAACACCAGTCACGACCTCGTGCCGTTGTCCCGCCAACTGCCCGATCATTTGCGTGGCATCTTCAAGATCGCGTGGCTTGCCGAAGAGCTTTCCATCGAGCACAACAATCGTGTCGGCCCCGATCACCACCGAATCCGGATGCCGTCCCGCCACCGCACGAGCTTTGCGTTGGGCATTCTGCATCGCGACGACATCGGGCGCCGCACCGCCGAGCAACTCTTCCACGTCGATTGGCCGCACCACGGTGAACTGTAATCCCATCTCGCGCAGGAGGTCTTCACGGCGCGGGGACGCGCTGGCGAGGATGATTTGGAGTTTGTCTGAACTCATATCCGACGCTATTGTAGACTAGAAGTATGGGAATCCGATCAAGCAAAGTCGAGCACCTCTATGGGCATGTGCCATTCTGCGCGGCGAAGTGCAATTACTGCGCGTTTTATTCGGAAGCGGGCAGCGCCGCCAAGATGGAAGATTATGTGGACGCGCTGTTGTTGGAATTGGAAAGATTCGCCCCGCAACTCGCCCCCCGAAGCATCTTTTTTGGCGGGGGCACGCCGAGCTTGTTACCGGCGGCGCTTATGCGGCTCGTGTTGGAGGCGATCCACGACAAGGTTTCACTGAGCCAGTTGGGCGAGTGGACCATTGAATGCAATCCTTCAACCGTGTCGACTGAGAAGGCGAAGCTGTTCCGCGCGTGCGGGGTCAACCGTATCTCAATGGGCGTCCAGGCTCTCGATGACGAGCTGTTGAAGACCATCGGGCGCGTGCATTCGTTGAAAGCAGCCATTGAATCGTACGAAAGGCTGCGCGCGGCCGGGTTCGACAACATCAACCTTGACCTGATGTTTGGATTGCCGGGCCAAACGATGGATCACTGGCGCAGCACCCTGAAAAAGGCCATCGAGCTTCAACCCGAACATCTCTCGACGTATTGCCTGATCCTGGAGGAGGACACGGAATTCTGGTCGCTCTTCCAGAAAGGGCTTCTCAAGCCGAACGAAGAGCAGGAATTGGCGATGTATCAGACAGCCATCGACACACTCGGCGCCGCGGGTTATCGCCAATACGAGATTAGCAATTTCGCGAAGCCCGGCCGCGAGTGCGCCCACAACATCGCATATTGGGAAGGCAAGAACTACATCGGCCTGGGCCCCAGCGCGTGCAGCACCGTCGACAACCGCCGCTGGCAGAATGTGCCGGACACAGATCGTTATATCGAAGGAATCCGGACCCGGAGACCGGTTGTCATCTCTGAGGAGACGCTCACGCCCGAATTGCGCGCCGCTGAGCGCGCCGCATTCGGGATGAGGATGAACGCCGGCGTGCCCGCCGAAGTACTGCAAGGCCGGTGGGCCGGTGAAATTGCGGAACTACTTTCCGCGGAGCTTGTACAATGGCGCGACGGCCGGTTAATACCCACCCCGCGGGGAATCCTCTTCGCTGATGAAATTGCTGTGCAATTCGTTTAGCCACGTACTCACAGGGCTTCTCGGCCCCTGCAGAAGCCCATCAGCCGATGATTGACCATAATGCCAAGAGTCGCTACGCTCTGCCTCTTTACAGTGTGGACGCTTCACGCGGGAGGATATCTATGATGAAATCTTGTCGGTTGTGCTACTCCATTGTTGCGGCGACGTTGTTCGCAGGTTTGCTTTCCGCCTCCCGAGCCGAGGATGTTTCCGGGCCGGTCCTTTACAAGGATCCAAAACTTCCTGTCGAGCAGCGCGTCGAGGATCTGCTCGGGCGAATGACGCTCGAAGAGAAGGTTGACATGCTCAGCGGGACGGGGTTTGAGTCAAAGCCCAACGCGCGCCTAGGGATCCCCGCCATCAGAATGGCTGACGGGCCGCAGGGAGTGAGGATTCCGTTGCCCCATCAGCGTCGCGCGGCTCGCGCAAGTGGCGGCACCAACTCCCCAAGCGCCGGAGGCGGCAGTCTCAGTTGGCTTTCCGGAATGTTCCGTGATCCGTCAATTCCCACGACTGCTTTTCCGTCAGGTGTGGCCCTGGCGGCGACATGGAATCCCGATTTAATTGAACGGGTGGGGCGAACCATTGGCGAGGAAGCCAGGATCCTCAACAAAGATATGATGCTTGCCCCGTGTGTGAATATCCAGCGCGCACCCCAGGGCGGCCGGAACTTCGAGAGTTACAGCGAAGACCCGTATCTCGCCTCGCGGATGGCGGTGGCGTACATCAAGGGCATACAGAGCCAGGGTGTCATCGCCACCGTGAAACACTTCGCCGCGAACAACCAGGAGTTCGAGCGGGGCACCATCAGCGTGAAAATGGACGAGCGCGTCTTGCGCGAGATTTACCTGCCGGCTTTTCGCGCAGCCGTATGTGAAGCTGGTGTCTGGTCCGTGATGTCGGCGTACAACAAACTGAACGGCACGTGGTGCTCCGAGAATCCGTACTTACTCACCGAGATTCTGAAAAAGGAATGGGGTTTCAAGGGCTTCGTGGTCTCAGACTGGAGCGCGGTACACTCCACTCTTGAAACAGCCAATGCGGGTTTGGACATCGAAATGCCGAAGGGTGAGTTCCTGAACAGGGAGTTACTGCTCCCACTCATCTCGAGTGGCAAGGTACAACAGGCCGTGATTGACGATAAGATTCGCCGAATGCTGCGAGCGATGTTCACCATCGGCCTCTTCGAGCGCGAGGATTCGGAGGGGGGACCGATTGACACTACCGAGCAAAGAGCCATTGCGCGCGCGGCGGCCACGCAAAGCATTGTCTTGCTCAAGAATGCGGATGGGGTGCTTCCATTGACGCCGCGAAAAGTCCATTCGATAGCCATGATCGGCCCGAATGCCGGTACCGCGCGCGTCGGCGGTGGTGGTAGCGCAATGGTGAGGCCGGTCTACGCGGCAAGCCCGCTCGACGGTATTCGTTTGCGGGCGGGTACTCGATTCAGAGTCGGCTATGCCCAAGGGTGCGTCCTGGAGGGGGATGGGGCGGAGAAGATAACCCCGGAAGCCAGCGACGACCTGATTCAAGAGGCGGTTTCCCTCGCGGCGACGTCAGACGTGGCCTTTGTATTTGTGGGAGATTCATCGCGGATTGAATCAGAAGGTTTTGACCGCAAATCGCTGGAACTGCCGACAGGCCAGAATGAATTGATTGAAGCTATCGCGAAGACGAATAAAAACACCGTTGTGGTGCTTGCGGTGGGCGCGCCAATACTGATGGGGCCCTGGATCGATCAAGTGACGGCAGTCGTCAACGGTTGGTTCGGTGGTGAGGAGGCCGGCAACGCGATCGCTGATGTCTTGTTTGGCGACGTCAGCCCATCCGGCAGGCTCCCCGTGACATTCTTCAAAGAGTGGAAGGATTCACCGGCGTACGGGCGCTATCCGGGCGAGAATGGCGCGGTCGGGTACGACGAGGGCCTCTATGTCGGCTATCGTCATTTCGACAAGCAAAACATTGAACCCCAATTCCCATTCGGTTATGGGCTGTCCTATACCACGTTTGAATACAGCAATCTAAAGGTGACTCCGGAAAAAGTCGCGCCCAACCAACCAGTGCAAGTGAGCCTGAACGTGCGCAATAGCGGCCCGCGAGACGGCGCGGAGGTCGTGCAGTTGTACGTGCACGATGTTCAATCAACTGTTGACCGTCCCGTGAAAGAACTAAAGGCGTTCCGTAAGGTTGTGTTGAAGCCCGGGCAGACCCAAACGGTCTCTTTCACTCTCGATAAGAACGCCATGGCCTTTTACGATCCGACAAAGAAAGACTGGGTGGCAGAGCCGGGAGCGTTTGAAATCCTGGTGGGGGCCTCGTCGCGGGATATCCGCCTGAAAACTTCCTTTGACCTGATGCCGTAAACCTAACGCGTCACGACCGGCGCTTCCGCTCTTTGTGTGCCTAGGTTTTGGGCGAGGTTTCGCCTCGCGCCTGCCGCAGACTTAGAATGTAACGCTGCATCCGTTCCTGGTTGTCGGTGATGTGTTGCACCTTAAGCATGGAACGTACGCGCAGGAGCAGGTCGTTGACATCAAAAGGCTTGGCGACGAAGTCGTCGGCCCCGGCGGCGATGCTTTCCTCCAGCTTCGCCTGCATGCTCAGCGAGGTGACAACAATGATGGGAATATTCTTCGTACGCTTGTCGACACGGACGGCTTTGCAATACGTCACACCATCGAGATTGGGCATGCGGAGATCCAGAAGCACCAAATCAGGGGCCAGGGTGAGGGTTTTGCTGAGCGCTTCTTTGCCGTCGGAAGCCGTGTGGACAATGAGCCCCTCGGATGCGAGGACTTCCTTCAGGAAGTCCTGCATGTTGGCATCGTCCTCAACGACGAGTACCGTCTGGTTGCTCACGATTAAACCGCCGATCCCTCTGCACTACAAACGAAAGTGTAGCAATGACGAGCTCGTATGTAAAGTAATTCATAAAAATAATTCGAACTGAGGGCAGAGGGTATGCTCTTCCCCGTCGCGATGGCATCGACAAGCCGCCGGATATCGGGCATATTACACTCTGTCATGACGAAGAAGCTGACAAAGATTCTCGATGAGTTGGTGGATTCGTTCCACAAATATGGCGGGATCAATCATCTGGACGGTGCGAATCTGCCGTCGCGTGAAGCGGTGGTTGAAATTGCCCGGGATTTACTGCGGTTGATGTTCCCCGGATTCTACGACAAGGACCCCCTTCATTCCAACCAGTTGATCGAGTACACCAACGAATTGGTGGCGTCGGTCGCGCGGCGGCTCGAGAACGAGATTCATCGAAGCCTGGAGTACCGGCCGTGCGACGATTGCGATCCGAATGACTTGGCGGGCACGGCGGCGCGCGTGACGCATGAATTTCTGAACGACTTGCCAGACGTACGCGCGATTTTGCAGACGGACGTGACAGCCGCCTACGAGGGTGATCCTGCGGCAATCAGCAACGAGGAAATCATCCTGGCGTATCCGGGTATCGAAGCCATTGCGGTGCAACGTCTCGCGCACCTGCTTTATCGCCAGCACATCGCGCTCATCCCGCGTATCATGACGGAATGGGCGCATAACAAGACCGGCATCGACATCCATCCTGGCGCCGAAATCGGCCCGCATTTCTTTATCGACCATGGCACCGGGGTGGTTATCGGCGAGACTGCCGTTATCGGCAAGCATGTGAAGATTTACCAGGGCGTGACGCTCGGCGCGAAGCATTTTCCAAAGGACGCGAAAGGTCGCGTTGTTAAAGGGATCAAGCGCCACCCGAACATCGAGGACGGCGTGACGATCTATGCGGGCGCGACGATTCTGGGTGATGTGACGATCGGTAAAGGCTCAATCATCGGCGGCAACGTCTGGCTGCTGGAATCTGTACCGCCCAACACGGTCGTGTATTCCGAGGCCGGACAGACGCGGATGAAAATCGCCGGGGCGGACCGCGACAAGATGATCGGCCACTCGGACGGTGCGGGTATTTGATGCGAAGCGTCTACGCAGACTACAACGCAACCACGCCCTTGGATCCGCGGGTGCTGGAGGTCATGCTTCCGTACCTGCGCGATCATTTCGGCAACGCCAGCAGTGTGCATATTTTCGGACGCGACGCGCGGGCGGCCATCGACGATGTCCGCGTGCGCATGGCCAGGATCCTCGGGGCGCAGGAAGGCGAGATCGTTTTCACCGGGGGTGGCACCGAAGCCGATAATATGGCCGTTTTCGGTGCTGTCCGCGCCCACCGCAAGCAGGGCCGGCACATCATCACCAGCACCATTGAACATCATGCCGTACTTCACGCCTGCCAATACCTCGAGAAGACGGGCGAATGCGAGGTCACGTATTTGCCTGTCGACCGCGAGTGCCTTATCGATCCCGGTGGTCTTCGCCAGGCAATCCGTGAAGATACCGTATTGGTGTCGATCATGTCGGCTAACAACGAGACAGGCACGATCCAGCCTGTGAAGGAATTGGCGGCGATCTGCCGCGAGCGCGGCGTGACGTTTCACACCGACGCCGTTCAGTCGTTTGGCAAGCAGCCGGTGAACGTGAACGATTGGGGCGTGGATTCACTCTCTATTGCGGCGCATAAGTTTTACGGCCCAAAAGGCGTCGGCGCGCTGTACGTCCGGCGCGGCACGAAGTTGGATCCGCTGCTGTTCGGTGGCAGCCACGAGAATGAGCGGCGCGCGGGGACAGAGAACGTTGCTGCGATCGTCGGTCTGGGCCTGGCTGCTGAGCTGGCCACCGCGCAAATGAGGGAGGAACAGGACCGCCTGTTCGACCTCACCGAAAAGCTCAGCGATGGCATCGCGCAGCGGATCCGCGGTGCGCACCGCAATGGTCACGCGAAGCAACGCATCGAGAACACCATCAACTTCAGTTTTGAGGGTTGTGAGGAAGAAGGGTTGTTACTCGGTCTCGACCTCGAGGGAGTAGCCGTGTCCAGCGGCTCGGCGTGTGCGGTCGGTTCACTGCAGCCGTCGCACGTGCTGCAAGCGATGGGCTTGCCACATGAGCTGGCGCGGGCCGCCGTGCGTTTCTCCTTCGGCAAGAGCAACACCCGGGAAGATGTGGATTATATCCTGAAAGCGGTCGAGCGGGTGGTGAAACGTCTGCGTGCCTTCTCAACACAATTGTGAGCCGGTGCGCCGGGCACTCAATCAAAAAAGCGATAGCGGAAAATGAACCAGAGCGCAGCGAGGCCGTCCTTCCAGTTGATCTTCTTGCCTTCACTGTAGTCGCGACCGGAATAGTTGATACCGGTTTCGTAAAAGCGGAACCGGCGACGCGCCAGCTTGGCGGTCAACTCGGGCTCGACGCCAAAACGGTTGGAGGTCAGCTTCACGCCCTCGATGCATTGTCGACGGAAGACCTTGTAGCAGGTTTCCATGTCCGTGAGATTGAGGTTGCAGAGCATGTTCGAGAGCAGCGTGAGGAAACGGTTGGCCATGAAATGCCAGAACAGCAACACACGATGGGTCCCCCCGGCAAAGCGTGAACCATAGACGACGTCTGCACGCCCATCCAGGATCGGCCGCAACAGGGCGGGATAATCGGATGGATCATATTCGAGGTCGGCGTCTTGAATCAGGACAATGTCGCCAGTCGCATGTTCGAGGGCCGTGCGCAACGCCGCGCCCTTGCCGCGGTTGTAGGGATGCGAGGATACGCTGACCCCGTTGTCGCGCTGGATTTTTTTTAGAAGATCACCCGTGCCGTCGGTGGAGGCGTCGTCGACAAGAATGATCTCCTTTTCCAAGCCGCAACAATCCGCCGCGCGCACGCGACGGACGATCTCCTCCACGGTGCGGACTTCATTGAAAACCGGAATTAAAATCGAGAGGCGCTTGAAGCTTTCGGGCATATGGGTTCGGAGTATAGGGACGCCTGTCGCCCGCGTCAGCAGTTTTTTTCCTGTAGCGCCGCGCGGCGGCTCATGCTATTTTCGGCGTGCGGTCTGCGGGCGGGTTAGCCAAGTGGTAAGGCGGGAGTCTGCAAAACTCCTATCGTGAGTTCGATTCTCACACCCGCCTCCATCTCTAACTGTGAGTGGAGCAAAGAGTTTGGAGCCGTGTGGTCCACGACGGACACCAGTTTTCCTACTCCGTGAGAATTCAGCGTAACGGGCGTTAACTCGTCCACTGCTCGCTGACAGAGCGGAGTCGGCCTCACCTATAGTTGCGGTTGCGTGAAAGGAAATGTGAAAACACGCTACCGTTTAATTCGTCGCGGCAATCGCGGCGGGGCCTTCTACTGTGTCGATACGGAAACCGGCCAGCGCGCCAGTTTGAGCACGATCACCAAGGATGTCCCTTCGGTCGCCGTGCGGTGATGCCTGACGAAGTGGACATCAGAACGGAGCCTGAAAGAATGACCGGGTTTCTCTTAGTTCGTATGCGCCTATTGGCCCTGTTGGCCAACAGGTGCCACGACTCCCGGCTGCGGAGAAAGCTGCACTGTGATCTCACGATGGCCACCGTAGAAACCTTGGAAGGCCACTGAGTGGCTGTCGTCAACTTGCTCGTGTAACCGATGCAGCAGGTAGCCATCCATAAGCAGGTAGCACTTGAAGAAAGCACGTGTAGTGTAATTCTCCGAACCGTTCGCATGGAAGTCAGTCTCCAAGGTTTCGTATACAGGAGCAGTTCCGGTGAACCTGCCGCCTGTCTCCGCGCCGCGTAGCGCCTCTCCCAAAGTTACATGGCGAGTATACTTGATTTCGAGCGGTGTCGTGCCGAGCAACGTGCCGGGTGATCCGCTCCAGGCTCCATAGACTTTCGCTCCCGGTGGAACACTCTTTACCACCACTGTGAGACTGTGCTCAGTATCCCCAATTGGTTCGCGTTGTTGGCGGGTTGTCCGTTCGGAAGGCGCTGTCTCGCATCCGGACAATGACAATATGCTAGCAACTAGTGCAACAATCGCTATTTTATTCATGGTCTGCTCCTTTGATGTTTGACCGGTTCGCCCACTACGATTGTCCTTAATTAGAATTATAGACCTAAGGTGCGGCAGTCCAATCAGGCGAAGGAGGATTTTTTTGTAGGAACGCGTCCTACAGAACTAGGTGCGAGGCGGACACCAAAACTGACACCAAACGAGTTAAGAAAGGTATACTTGGGTAAAAGTGGTTATCCTTGATTAGTCGCTAAAATCAGGCATTATGTCACTGCAATCGCGGCGGGAAAAGGCCGATTCTAACACCCGCCTCCAATTTTCTTCGCTGAGTTTCTCAGCAAGTTGCGAGGTGTTCTTATCCTCGCAAATGAGGGCGTGAACTTATCGGCGCGCTGGCTGACCGTTCGCGGCCTGATTGTCCTTCACGATGTTATCCGGCCGGCGGGCGCGGCTAACGGCGGTGTCGTAGGTAATCAGGCAGCGTTCGTATAGCTCGGCAAGATGGTTATCCATCAACACCATGCCGTCTTTGGCTGACACCTGCATTGTGTTTTCGAGCTGGGTGATCTTGTTTTCACGGATCCCGTTGCGGATTGCCGGGGTGGCAATCATCATCTCATAGGCGAGCACGCGATGGGAGCGATCGGCAGATGGCAACAAATCCTGCGCGAGGATTCCCTGCAGAACGTTGGACAATTGGAGGACCACCTGCCGCTGAGTGCTGCCTTCGTAGATGCCCGTGATACGCTCCAGTGCCTGGGTGGTGTTCGGCGAGTGTAACGTGGCCAGTACGAGATGACCGGTCTCCGCTGCGGTTAGCGCAGTCGCAATCGTCTCGGGATCGCGCATCTCGCCGATGACGATGACATCCGGGTCCTGCCGCAACACATGGATCAGGGCTCGATGAAATGAATGGGTATCCGTCAACACTTCGGTCTGGACGATGATCGCCGAACGGTTTTCGTGGACGAACTCGATCGGGTCCTCAATGGTCACGATCTTGCAGCGGCGCTCGCTGTTGATCAGGTTGATCATGTAATTGAGCGTGGTGGTCTTTCCGGAGCCGGTCGGCCCGGTGATCAATACCAGCCCATTGGGCCTGCGCGCCAGTTCATCGACCTTTGGTGGCAGGCCCAGGATTTCACGGCTCGGGATCGATTCTCCGCAAAGACGGAAACACAGTTCAGGATGACCGTTGCGCCGGTAGATGGTCACGCGCACACGACCGGCCGCGCTGTGATACAGAGAAATGCAAAGCTCCCATTCCTGCTCGAATTTTCGCCGCTGTAGATCGTTTAGCAAGCCATGGGTGATCTCCGTGATCTCCTCGGTGGACATGGCATCCTCATCGGCGAGGATGATTTCACCGTTGATGCGGTAGGCGGGAGGCACGCCAAAAATAAGATGCAGGTCCGAGGCGTGGTGTTGTTTCGCCGCCGCCAACAGTGAATCAAGTTTCATCTTTCTCATCGGCGTAGCACCCGTCTCCAGAAGCGGGAAAATCGCCCGGTCAGGCCCATTCGTGTCGATTCCAACAACGCCGCCGCAACCTCGCGGTTGTGGGGATTTAGTTGTCGGACCTGCTCAAAGGACTCGTTGGCCAAAGCGGTAAGGCCGAGGGCAGTTTGACAGTATCCCAGTTGCATCCAGATGACGCTACGGGTAGCGTCCAGAGACAGAGCCTGTTGCGCCATTTGTAACGCGAGGGAAAACTTGCTGTAGTAATAATAAATCCGAGAGGCCTGCCAGCGGATGAGCCAATTGTGGGCGCGTGCGACCGCCTGTTCCATGCAAAACGAGGCTTGGCGGCGTTTCGCAGCCAGCAATACGTCTCCCCGTGCCAGCCAGACATAGGGTGTGTCACCGCGTTCCTCGACGGCGGCATCCGAAAATGCCAGGGCCTCCTTGATATCGCCGATCCGCGCGAGCGCCACTCCCTTGGCCGCGAGCAATTCGGGTTCATGGGGAAACTTTTCCAGCGCCTTGTCCGCCCAGAGCTTGGCTTCGCGAAATTCGCCCAATTCAACCAGCATTTTTACCTGGCCGGTCCAAGCAGTGGCATTCTGCGGATTGTATTCCAGCACTTTGGCGGAGGAACGCAGGGCCTGTTCAAAATCACCGGTTTCAAAAGCTGTTTGGGCTTCCTGCTGATAGTAAGCCTCGTCTTTGACGAAGGGTTGTGAGGCCGATTGTTCTTCGGATTCGCCGCCGAGCTCCAGATTATTGAATCGGCTCATGCCGGGGTCTGCTTTCTCCACCACCAGCGGTGGAACACCGTTCCCATGAAGTTCGACCTGGGCACCATTGCCAGGGCAGTCATGGCATTTTCCGTTACATCTGCTCCCACATTCCCGTATCCACTTATAGTCACATCCGGCCAAATAAACCAGCTTCCATCGGCCACTACGAGATTTCCGCTGGCCGGCATGTAGGCGCGCCGTGGTCGCGACACGCCATTGATGGAAAACTCTTTTGCCTGGAAGGAGATGGTGTCGCCGGCAACCGCCAACACCTCACCAAGCCCATAGCCCCCTTCAACCCGTGCATACCCTCCGTCAACCTCTGTTCGGTAGCTATGGCTGGGGGTAATTCGATAGACTACCCAGTCGCCCCGTTTGACTAGGCTGGGAGATGCGCTCGTCTTGACGACCAGTACACGTTCGCCAACGCGTAACGCCATGAACCAGCGGCGCTCCATCTGCCAACGCAACGGTCGATACACCAACAGGCTGACAAGCGCGAACACCACGAGCGACCAGATGATTCGCTTCCATAGCTCCACGTCAGGCGTCAGCCGACGGTTCATGAACAGAATGCTGCTCGTATGGATCGACATCAGGATGGCAAGCGAGACGGTTCCCGCCGGGTGGCCGATCCAGATAAGAAACGTGATGACCATGAGACAATAGCTCGCCATCGTCAGCAAGCCAAAGATGGGACGTCCGTACCACAACCACGAGAGCCCCGGCACCGTCATCCCCAAAAGCAGCTTGTGAAACGGCAGTTCAAACCCGTCGGTTACGGCCGCCAGGTGGAGCCTCCGTTTGATGAGATACCACGGATACCAAAATCGGCTATACCAGCGCTCCCGAGGTGGATAGTACGGCGATTCGGCTTGAGCCCTATGAATTGCGGCATCTCTCACTGTTCTCGTCCGGGCCCCACCCGTTTATTGCCGTTGATCGATTCGGAAACGGACATCCTCTTCGGGTTCATAAAACTCGCTCGTTTCGCGTTGGGATTCAACCTTGCCAACAATTTGTTCGAAAAGACGGACGACCTTCAGGCAGCTCTTGCCCTTGTATCCCTTGATATGCAACTGCACATTTCCGTCGGGAGCGATGGTAATTTCAAATTCGCGTTGCGGCATTTCAACCTTCCCAGTGGCGGACCTTCAGGCGAATGCTTTTGTCAGCTTCCACTTCTTCCTCAACAATAAGGAACTGGCGCGCCCGACACTCATCGATCAAGCGCTGGTAAACATATTGTTGGACGACGCGCTGGCTCAATTCTTCTCCGACCGCGCGAAGTGCTTCCTCGGTTTCATCAACGCCATTGACGCAGACCTGGGCATGGCCCCGCGCGTCGCGTGAAAAGGTCACGGTCACCCCGCCGCGGGTGACGGCGATGTGCTGGTCGCGCCCCAGTTGATCGGTTACCAGTTCGGTGTTGGCGATCTGCAATTCCACGCGCCGGGCGACTTTGGTCGCCGCGGTTATCGGCCCCACCTTATCCAGAACGTCCGCCACCACGGTGTATCCCATCGAAGTAGCTGCCGCCGCGACCACCGCACTGAACACGGGCCACGCAGCCACGACCACCGGCGTCAAAATGCTCACGGAACTCATATGTATGATAACTCCCTCGTTCATGGAATTAGACAAGGCAGGGCCTTCATGCTCACGCGGAAAACTTCGAACAGAGCGACCAGATTGAGAGGGTGTTAGTGGTGCCCGAACACGATTGAAAGCACATAGACCGCCGTGCCGATGACCAGAAAAGCGACGAACACCAGGACGAAGATGTTCCCGCCAAACTGGCCGCATCTCTTGAAGAATTCCGCAATTGATTCCAGATTCATGGGCACTAAACCTCCATCCGCCGATGGTCCTTGGCCGGTGTGAGCGCGCGAGGGACACTGGCATGCCGGGCCCGGCCTTCAGCCCAACTGCGCAGACGGTTCAAATGTTCGTCCATGGTTTTGGAGAGCGGCACCGTTTGGCGCATCGTCTGGAGGACATCGTCCATTGTCAGGTCCCGTTGGGCGTAGAACGCGTCGTACAACGCGCTGATGATGGCCTCTTCAATTTCGGCGCCACTGAAGTGTTCACTGGCGGCTCCCAACGCTTTGAGGTCGAAGTCCTCGGGGCGGCGCCCACGCCGGGCCAGATGGATGCGGAAAATGTCGATGCGCTCTTCTTCTGCCGGCAGATCGACGAAGAAAATCTCGTCCAGCCTTCCTTTGCGCAGGAGCTCGGGTGGAAGTTGGGAAATATCGTTCGCGGTGGCGACGACGAACACAGCCGTCGTCTTCTCTGAAAGCCATGTCAGGAACGTCCCGAAGACGCGCGCCGTGGTGCCGCCATCCGAGCTGCCAGATCCCTGGATGCCGGCAAAAGCCTTGTCGATTTCGTCCACCCAGAGGATGGCGGGGGCGACCGACTCGGCCACGGCAATGGCCTTGCGCACGTTTTCCTCGGAAGAACCAACGAGGCTGTTGAACATGCGGCCCATGTCGAACCGCAGCAGCGGGAGTTGCCAAAGGCTGGAGACGGCCTTGGCGCACAGGCTCTTGCCGCAGCCTTGCACGCCGAGGAGCAACACGCCCTTCGGCGCGGGCAGGCCGAAGTCGCGGGCTTCCTCGGTAAACGCCACCGCACGCTTTAGTAACCAATCCTTGAGCACCGCCATGCCGCCCACGTCGGAGATCGTTTGGCTGCTGGCGTAGTACTCCAGCAGCCCGCTCTTGCGGATGATCTGTTGCTTCTCGGAAAACACCTCGGCCACATCGTCCCCGCTCAATCGGCCTTCCTTGACGATGATCTTGGCAAAGACGTTTTCGGCTTCGCTCCAGGTAAGCCCGAGGGCACCTTGCAGCAACCGCTCACGCCCCCCGTTATCCAGTTCGATTTTCACATCCTGCATGTCTTTGACGTCTTTGATGATCCCGTCCAGCAGGCCTCCCAGATCTTCGCGCGAGGGCAGTGGAAAGTTCAGCACCGTGATTTCCTTGTCCAATTCGGTGGGGATTTCCAAAGTGGGTGAAATCAGGATGACCGTCTTGAAACTGTTTTTCAAATGCAGGGCGATGTCCTTGAGCTTGCGGATCACGGCAAAATTGTTCCTGGTCAGGAACGGGTGGAAATCCTTGAAGACGAAAATGGCCGGTTCAATTTGGTCGACCACCTGGTCCAACGCGGTCAACGGGTCTTTCGTGGCGGCGTTGCGATGTTTCTGGGACTGGAAAGAAGTGCCGGCGGGAAGCAGCCCTGTGCTGTAAGACCATTCAAAAACCTTCTTCTGGCGCTTCGTGCCTATCGGCACGATCAGGTTTTGCACCCGGGTCTCTTCGGAAGTCACCACGTACAGGATCGGGTAGCGGGCCCGGATCAGGGTCTCAAGTTCTTGCTGGAAGTTCATCGGTTGATCGAGGTTTGATGGCACAAGCCCGTTGCTTCATGGGTCCGTCGGAGGGGTTGAGGGCGCTCAATAACTCGGCCATGGCGGGAGTCAGGTTGTGGGCGAAAATCGTTCCATCCGCCTGGATTCGCAAATCCGTGATCGACGCGTTCCCAGTCGTTGCCATCTCAAGTTGTCCAGTCTTGGGTTTCATTCGATCAGACGCAAGCCATAATTGCCCGCAATGGTCCAGGCAGACCGCAATTCCGTCAGCGAAAAAGGTCGGGACAATTCCGGATGATTCGTGGCCCGCCACGCCGGCCAGAATCCGGATCGCAGACTCACCTTTACGGATGGCAGGTTTGCCGCAAGCCATCGGGCAATGGGTTCCCAACAGCAATCGACGTGGCCCGGCATCAGCAGATGACGGACGATGAGTTCACTATTGTGGCTGGCCCAAACAAGGTTCTCGCGGACCACGTCCTGGTAGCGCGGCACACTCGCCAAACGCTCCGCGCAGTTGTCGTTTCCGAATTTGTAATCCGCCAGCCAGACATCGAACAGCCCGTCCAGCCAACCTCGGGCCAGGGCGGTGCCATGAGCGTTGGTCTTCCAGATGAGGCGCAGCGACGGTGGCAACGCAGCAACAATCTCCAGCGCGGCCGGTAGATGGATGGTTGGCTCCCCCCCGAGAATCATGGCTGTCTGCGCTCCGTTCTCCATGGCAGTCTTTGCCCGGGCAGCCAGAGTGACCGGACACAATGCTTCACCGGCCCGGGGGTTCCAACTCTCCGCTCCGGTAATGCAAAAGGAACACCGCAGGTCGCAGCCGCTGAGGGCGATGGCGAACGTCGGGAGCAATTCCATCTCGTCCCCCACTTCAACCTGCGCGGAAAAAACGCGGGCCGCAGTTCCGGCATGGCACATTCCCCGTTCACCCGCGAGCCGATTGACACCGCAATGGTGCGCGCACAACTGGCAATCCGCGAGCGCCGCAAGAGCCAGCTGTGCCCGTTCGCGTGCAAGGACCGCACGATCCGGCGCGCGTGTCGCCACCACCGATTCTTCGAGGCCAATCATAACTCCAATCGGCTGATCCGCTCCGACGGCAATAACTGCGGGCCACGACGCGACCGCCAGTACGACTGCGCGGCGAGATACAGCCAGCCCGATGCGCCGCCGCCGAGAATGGCCAGCGCATTCCAAAACCCGCACGGACTGAACAAGCCGAACATAATAATCAGCCCCGCGATGATCAGGATTGCTGTGCGCATCCGCATCCGCCACGTGGCCATCATCATCACTTCCTCGTTGCCAAACAATCGATACCATGCCGCGAACATCGCGAAAACCACGCCGCCAATACCGACCAATCCTCCGTGGCTAAACGGGCTGAGCACCAGCTTCGTGACCGCCGTGCCGGCCATCGCCACAAGGCAAAACACCCAAAACTGCCGCCGCCCCAACCCGATCACCAGCCGCGTACCAAGCACAGCAAAGAGGAATCCGTTGAAAATCAAGTCCGCTGGTCCGAAGGGCAACGGCGCGTACGTTGCCACTTGCCATACACGTCCGTGCCAGAACTCTCCTGGCCACAGCGCGAGCGGCCTGTAGAGGTCAAACGTACCCGTGAGATTCCCCGCCAGCGCAACAACACCGGTCATCAACAGAAACAACAGTGGCCCGCGAAGTCCGCGCGGCAGGTAGTCCCAAACTCGCCTGGCAGGGTTCATGACGTTCTACTTACCGAAAAGCCGATGCCACCAGGAGCGTTTCGGTTTTGGTTCCCGTTCCATGGAAATCTTGAGGCGCTCGGCAATCGCCGGGGGCGGCACGGTCTGGAGGTTGTCGTAACGCAGCAATTCCTCCACGGACTCGAACGCGAGGCCGGCCTGTTGCCCGGTAGTCTGCTGTTGTTCGGTGGCCTGTTCCTCCGCCTGACGATGTCGGAAGCGTTGCTTCGGTGGGTCTGAATCCATAAGTTCCTTTCAACTGTTCTTTTGAAACTCCAACGTGAATGCCCGGCGCGCGCGGTGCAACTTGCCCCGCACCGCGTCCGAGCTCTGTTCCGTCAGCGAGGCGACTTCCTGGTAGCTCAAATTCTCGTCCGCCACCAACAAGAGCAATAACCGGTATTCGTCGGGCAGCGCCTCCAGTGTCTTCTGGATTCTCTCACCCAATTCCTTGATCTCCAGGACGCGCAGGGGGCTGTCCGTATTGGCGGCCACGGCATCCAACGCTTGCGGATCGCCGGTGCTGATGATGCTCCGCTTCTGCCAGGCGCGTTGCGTGTTCTGACAATGGTTGATGGTAATGCGATACAGCCACGTCCGCAGACCGGCCTGACCGCGAAATTGGTCGAGGTGGCGGTACGCTTTCAGAAACACGTCGTGCGTAATGTCCTCGGCGAGAGTCGGATCGCCGACGGTACGCAGGGCCAGATAATAGACATAACGCGAGTGTTGCTCGTAGAGGGCCTGCCACGGACCAGGCGTGGATGCCGCCGAAGGCGTTGTTGCCATTTCAGGCGCAGCCACGGGATCGTCGCATTTGACGGGCGCTGGCATCGCTAATTAGACAAACGTGCGCGCAAAAAGTCACGCTGGCAACCAACATTATTGCAAGGCTTCCGAGTAGGCGCCGATGAGCGGGCCGAGCAGGTTTGCCATTTGAAAAATCATGTAAACGCAGACGAGCCCGTAGGCGATGCGCGGGAGCCAACTGCTGAGAAGATCGAGACTGTGACGCCAGCGTTCCTCGTAATGCTGGGCCAGCCGATCCAACATGTCGTCCAGACGACCGCTTTGTTCCCCCGTTGCCCAGAATTGGATCAGATGTTCCGGGAATACGCCGGTGGCCTGGAGCGCGCGGCTGACTTCCAACTGGCTGTCGATGAGGGGACGGGCCACGTCGTAAGCGTGGGCGATCCGCGGGCTGTTGATGGTTTTGCTGGAGAACTCGAGCGCGGTTATGACACCAAAGCCGGCTCTAAGCATCAACCGAACCGAAGAGATCCACTGGCTCAGGGCATAATCGAACCGCACCCGACCTACGACGGGCAGGAGGCGGATGAATTGATCCATGGCCAGATCCAGCTTTGGGGTCTTGAACGCGATACGGATGATCCAGTGAATCACGCAGGTTGCGGCGGCAAGAAGAATAAGGAACCCGACTGTGTCGCGCAGGTACTCGGGCAAGCCATAGTTTCCCTGCCCGAGTGCGCCGGCGACGAGGGCGGGAAGATGAGAGACGAATACCGCGACCATCAGTATTAGCGCGGGAAACATCGAAGCGGAGATCATTTTACGCCGTGCTCGCGCCAGATTCTCGTAGTAGTTACCAAGGGACAACAGCCCCACGTCCAGGGCGCCGCTCTGTTCGCTAACAGCGAGGGTATGCTGATCAAGGCGCGCAAAGCGGCAACGCCGGCTCTCGGCCACGGCTTGATGCAGGGGTTCGCCTTCCTGAACGCGCTCGCCCAGAAACGCGACGGTCTTCCGTAACGGACGCGGCCCGGTTTCCTGCAGCGAGGTGAGCGCGTTGCGGATGTTCACACCCGCTTGCAGCATTGTCCCCAACTGGTAATAAAAAACCGCCAGATCTTTGGAGGAAGGTCTCATTCCTATTTCGGGGCCGTTTCCAGCGACGACCACACCTTGCTCCGCAACCGGAGAAAACTCAATCGCGAAACAGATTCAGCTCGGCCAGGCGACAAACGCGCCCGCTCATCTCCAGTAGCCGGAGACCCACACACCGCCGCCGCCACGGTGCGCATAGTAACCACTGACCCAAACCGCATGGCGATGGGGCGGCCAGGCCCAGCGGCCTCGCACCCACACCCAGCGTCCCCCGTACCATCCCCAATAGCCGCCGACCCACACGTACCCTGGTCCGGGCGCCGGATAGTAGACCTCTTCCACAATCGGCGGTGGCGGAGGTTGAGCCACCACGACTTCCTCATATTGTGTCGATGGCGGTGGTGGTGGTGGTCCTGCGTCGGCGCCGCCGGCCGTGTTGATCATGAAGTCGATGACCCGCTCGCTGACGCCGGCGTCCTTGAGATCAATGATCTCCGCGGTGCTCAGGTGATAGGCCGTGTGCGAATTGCGGATCTGGCTGATGATGACCTCGTCGCTGACACCGGCCCTGGCGAGGGCTTTGATGTCCGCCACTCCGAGCGGTTGACCCTGATCGATGCGCTGGATTGTTTGTGGGGAATATTCACGTACTCGTTCCCGTTGCTGCTGATCGATGGAATTGCCAACGATGGCGCCGGTGAGCGCGCCGATCGCGCCGCCGATTAATGCCCCTTCACCCGCATGACGGCCTCCCGCGATAGCCCCAATACCGGCGCCGGTTGCACCGCCAACCAACGCACCCGTCGCCGTGTTGTCCGGACGGCCCGAGGGAGTTTCACATCCTGTCAGCACCAGCACAAGTCCAACTGCCACTGCTGTCAGGCTCATAGAGTGATATTTCATATTTCGCTCCTTACGTTCTTCTTAGACAAACATAACCACGCAGACGTTACATGCAACTTTTAAACCGTTGATTCCCATCCACAAACAACTCCGAGATACCAGGCTTTATGCAAACAGTAACACCGCGGAATCCAGATAGTTCTTCGGGCCTGATTTTTCCAACTTGACTGAACGGTCAACTCCAACGATAGTTTTGACCGGTAGCGAAGTATGAAACCTGAATGCGAGACCAAACAGAAGTTGTTGGATACCGCGATGCGGCTCATTTGGGAGCAAAGCTACGGAGCGGTCAGCGTGGATCACATTTGCGAGCAGGCTGGCTCCAAGAAGGGTAGCTTCTATCATTTCTTCCCATCGAAGTCGGATTTGGCGGTCGCGGCGATTGATGATCATTGGCGAAAGTTGCGGCCCGATCTTGACCGCATTTTTTCGCCGCAGTCGCCGCCATTGGAACGACTGGCAGGGTATTGCGCTTTTATTTATGAGCAACAGCATCAGCAAATGCAGAGATTTGGCAGGGTTTGCGGGTGTGCTTTCACTTCCCTGGGCTCCGAGTTGAGCACGCAGGACGAAAAAATCCGAAAGAAATCGCTTCAGATCATGGAGTGGCGCTGCAAGTATCTGGCGGCGGCAATCCGGGACGCCGTCCGGGAGGGGCTGGTACCGGAGCAGGACTGTGAGGCCAAAGCCCGCGACCTTTACGGCAGCGTTCTGGGAGTGCTCTTGCAGGCAAAAATCGAAAACAACCTGGCGATCATCCGCCATTTGAAGCCGACGATCTTTCGATTGATTGGCGTGCCCGAAAAGGAAATCGCGAGCGCGCCAGGCCGCCAACCGTAATGCTAGACCAGTTGGTCAAGACCATGAATATGATTTGCCATCGTAGCTGTTCACGGAGGACGCCATGTGGATTGTCCGCCTAGCGCTTCGTCGTCCCTATACCTTTGTCGTGGCGGCATTGCTGCTCTTGTTATTGACGCCGTTCATTCTGCTGCGCACACCAACGGACATTTTTCCTGCCATTAATATTCCAGTCGTCAGCATCGTCTGGAACTATACCGGCTTGAACGCGGTGGAGATGGAAAACCGCATTGTCTACAATGAGGAGCGCTTCCTGACCACGACGGTCAACAATATCGAGCACATCGAGTCCTCTTCCTATAACGGCATCGGCGTCATCAAAGTGTTCTTTCGCCAGGGGACCTCGGCGGACGCTGGCGTGGCGCAGATTACAGCCGTCTCACAGACTGCTTTGCGCGTGCTGCCACCCGGGACCACGCCGCCGCTTATTATCCAGTACAACGCATCCACGGTCCCCATCCTTCAATATGGCGTCAGCAGCCAGACACTTTCCGAGCAGGAAGTTTTCGACACCAGCGTGAACCAGATCCGCGTCGGCCTGATCACCGTGCAAGGCGCAGCCATCCCGTTCCCGTACGGCGGCAAACAACGTCTGGTATCCGTGGACCTTGATCTGAAAGCGTTACAGTCCCAGAACCTTTCTCCCGCCGATGTCGTCACGGCGATCACTCTCCAGAATTTCGTACTACCCAGCGGCACGGCGAAGATCGGCTCCACGGAATACGACATCAACCTTAATACCAGCCCAAAATTGCTGGAGGAATTGAATGATCTGCCAATCAAGACCATTAACGGGGCCGTGATCCGTGTTCGGGATGTGGCCCAGGTGCGCGATGGTTATCTGCCCCAGCAAAATGTTGTCCGCCAGGACGGCCTTCGCAGCGTGTTGATCAGTATTCTCAAGACCGGGACAGCCTCGACCTTGAGTGTTGCGAAGGGCGTCAAGCAAGCGATGGCGGCTGCGATGAACACGGTTTCCGATAAACTCGTTGTGAAGCAATTCATCGATCAGTCAGTCTTCGTACGCTCCGCCATCTCGGGTGTGGTACGCGAGGGCGTGATCGCGGCATGTTTAACGGCGATTATGATCCTTTTGTTTCTGGGTTCGTGGCGGGGCACGGTCATCATCGCCCTCTCGATTCCACTTTCGGTGCTGGTCTCATTGGCCACGCTGAGCGCATTGGGCGAAACGATCAACCTGATGACCTTGGGTGGGTTGGCACTGGCCGTCGGCATACTCGTGGACGACGCGACGGTTGAGTTGGAGAATGTCCACCGTCAAATGGCGCTGGGGAAGCCGACCATCCAGGCGATTCTGGACGGAGCGCAGGAAATCGCGTTGCCGGCATTTGTCTCCACGCTGTGCATCTGCATTGTGTTCGTGCCCATGTTTTTCCTGACGGGTGTGGCGCGGTATTTGTTCGTGCCACTGGCGGAGGCGGTGGTGTTCGCCATGCTGGCCAGCTATGCACTGTCCCGAACACTGGTGCCGACGATGGTAATGTTTTTTTACCGTCACGTGGAGTATCACGGCCACGGCGCCGATCCCAGCAAGGTCGCGCCGTGGTTGCGTCCGTTTGCCCGGATACAAGTCAGCTTTGAAAAGGGTTTTGACAAACTGCGGGAGAACTACCGGTTCCTGCTTGGCGTCGTCTTTGAGCACCGGATCCTCTTTGCCGTGATATTCCTGGCATTTTGCCTCGGCTCGTGCCTGCTGATCCCGTTTCTCGGACAGGATTTCTTTCCGTCAGTTGACGCGGGAACCTTTCGGTTGCACGCACGGGTTCACAGCGGCACGCGTATTGAGGAGACCGCCAAGGCGATCGATGAGATCGAAGCCGATATTCGCCAGGAGATCCCCCACAAAGAATTACACGGCATTCTCGATAACATTGGCTTGCCGAACTCGTCAATCAACCTCACGTATAGCGACAGTGGCGTCTCGGGGCCAAATGACGCGGACATTCTGGTCTCACTCAATGAAGGACATCGGCCCACCGCCGAGTATGTCCGTCGTTTGCGGCTCCGTTTGAACCGCAATTTTCCTGGGACGACATTTTATTTTCTGCCGGCGGACATTGTCAGCCAAACGATCAACTTCGGCTTGCCCGCGCCGTTCGACATTCAGGTGGTTGGTCGTGACCAGGTTAAGAACCGCGAAGTGGCCGCGCGCTTGATTGACAAAATTCGCCGGATCCCCGGCGCGGTCGATGTGCGCATCCAGCAACCCGGCGACCGGCCCAAGCTCGATTTCGCGATCGATCGCACGAAGGCCTCCGAGATGGGACTGACGGAGAATGACGTGGCCAACTCGGTGTTGCTGAACCTCAGCGGCAGCAGCCAGGTAACGCCTTCCTACTGGGTGAATTTTGGCCTCGGGATCCAGTATGTATTGAACATCCGCGCCCCCGAGTACCGCATGGATTCACTAACCGATATCAACTCGATGCCGGTAAGCGCCAGTCAGCCCGGCGCCGGCAATGGCCAACTACTCTCGAATCTCGCCAGCTTCAAGCGCGGCGCGGGACCGCCAGTCGTCTCTCATTATGATGTGCGGCCTGTGCTCGATATCTTTGGCGGCGTCAGCGGTCGCGACCTGGGCGGGGTGTTGCGGGATATCCAGCCGTTGATCAAACAGGCGGAGAAAGAACTGCCGCGTGGCAGCCTCATCTTGCTGCGCGGTCAGGCGGAAACGATGCATTCCAGTTTCATCGGGCTGAGCATCGGCTTGGTGGGGGCCATTGCGCTCATTTATTTGCTGTTGGTCGTCAACTTCCAGAGTTGGCTCGACCCGTTCATCATCATCACAGCGCTGCCGGGCGCGCTTGCCGGTGTGGTCTGGGCCTTGCATATCACAATCACCACGGTCAGCGTTCCGGCTCTGATGGGCGCCATCATGAGCCTCGGCGTTGCCACGGCAAATTCCGTTCTCGTGGTTACTTTCGCGCGAAATCACCTGCGCGAAGGACATGACTCGCTGCAATCGGCCCTGGAGGCCGGGGTCGGCCGTCTGCGTCCGGTAATTATGACCGCTCTGGCCATGATCATCGGCATGCTTCCCATGGCCCTGGGCTTTGGGGAGGGCGGCGAACAGAATGCGCCCCTGGGTCGCGCGGTCATTGGCGGCCTGGTCGTCGCCACCTTTGCCACACTCTTTTTTGTGCCGGTTGTGTTCAGTCTGTTGCGCCGTCGTGCGACGACTTCGAACCAGGAGAAAGTCGATGCGGTGATCGCGTCACACGGCATTCTGCCAACTACAGTGCATACATGAGGAAACGTTGTTATGAACTCACTTGAGAACAGTCCAACACAATCCCCGGAAACCAGGGGACTTGCGTCGCCCATCGCGGCGCTTGGCCAGGAAGACGGGAAGCCGCCAGTCAAACTGCGCCGCATTGGCGTTGTCGTCGTGGCCTTGATCCTGGTCGGTTTCAGCATCGGGTTTATCCCACGCTGGTATCAACGTGCGGTTGTACGCGCCGAGACACTTGATCTGGCCACATCCACGGTTCGCGTCGTGTCGCCGACGCCCAGTGAATCTCCCGGCGGTCTTTTACTGCCAGCGGAAGTCAGACCGCTGGTGGAAGCACCGATCTTCGCGCGGGCCAATGGTTATCTCAAGCGCTGGCTGGTGGATATCGGCGCCCATGTCGATACCGGCCAGTTGATTGCCGAAATCGAGATACCGGAATTGGACCAACAACTCGAACAGGCCCGCGCCGAACTTGCGCAGACGGAGGCGGCTCTGGCGCTGGCCAAGACCACCGCTGAGCGTTGGGCCGATCTGCTCAAGACTGCCAGCGTTAGTGAACAGGAAAATGCGGAGAAGCAGGCGGACTTCAAGCTCAAGACCGCAACCGTCGAGGCCGCGCGCGCCAACGTTCATCGTCTGGAGCAACTCGTGTCCTTTGCGCGGGTCACGGCCCCGTTTGCGGGAACGATCACCGCGCGCAACACAGATGTGGGCGATCTCATCGTGGCGGGCAGCAGTAAGGAGCTTTTCCGACTGGCACAAACCGAGACGCTTCGCGTTTACGTGCGCGTGCCGCAGACAGCCGCTCATGGGATTGCTCCGGGGCAACCGGCGGATGTGCTGATTCCAGAAATGCCCGGTCGGGTCTTTCCGGCAAAGGTTGTCACCACCTCGGGAGCGATGGCGACGGATTCCCGCACGTTGCTGACCGAACTGGCAGTGGACAACTCCAAGAATGAAATCCTGCCGGGCAGCTACGCCCAGGTGCGTTTCCTCGATACGGCGCCCAGCGCAACGCTGACGTTGCCCTCAAATGCGTTGTTATTCCGCGCCCAAGGGTTGCAGGTCGGCGTTGTGGGAACGAACGGCAAGGTCGATCTGCGCAGCGTGCAAATCGGTCGCGACTTTGGCCAGAACGTTGAAGTGCTTTCCGGGGTCAACGCCAGCGACAAGGTCATCGTCAACCCTTCGGACTCGCTGGTTAGCGGCACGACCGTTCGCCTCGCGGAAGCGCCCAAGACGGTAGCAACCAAATGAAATTGGCCCGGCACAAAATCCTTGTGGTGATCGCGAGCGTGTTGGTGGCAGGCTGCGCGGCCGGCCCGGACTACAAACGCCCGGAAGCCATGGCCACCATGCCCGGCGCATACTCCGGCGCGACCAACGAATGGAAAATTGCCGAGCCGCAAGCCAGCCGGCCCAAAGGTAATTGGTGGGAGATGTTTGGGGACGCGGACCTGAACCGGTTGGAAATCAACGCCGCGGTTGCCAATCAGCAACTCAAGGCGGCGGTCGCGGCTTTCGACCAGGCGCGCGCGCTCACGGATGTGAGCCGGGCCGGATTGTTTCCGCACTTTGACTTCTCGCCATCCGCCACGCGGGAGGGCGATTCGTTGAACCGGCCCATCAATGGAAAGGCCGCGGGCAAGAGCCAGACATTCTCTTTCAATACGTTTACGGCGCCGATCGACCTCACGTACGAAGTGGACCTTTGGGGACGCGTGCGGCGCAGTGTTGAATCAGCAAGGTCCCAGGAACAGGCCAGCCTCGATGATTTGGAGACAATCAAGCTGGCGATCCAGGCCGAAGTGGCCACGGACTATTTTACGCTGCGCGCCCTCGACGCCCAGACCGCGTTGCTCCGATCGGATATTGAGGTTTTCCAACGATCGCTCGAATTGACGCAGAACCGTCGCGGTGGCGGCATCGCGAGCGACCTGGACGTCGCCCAGGCTGAAACGGTGCTCAAGACAACGCAGGCCGAACTCCCGGGGACCATGTTGCAGCGCGCGCAATTCCAACATGCTCTTGCGGTGTTGACCGGCCAACCAGCGTCCACGTTCGCCGTGGCAGAACGGCCGCTTGATACCGCGCCTCCCGACATTCCACCCGGGCTCCCGTCTGAGTTGCTCGAACGCCGGCCGGACATCTCCGCCGCCGAGCGGAGGATGGCCGCCGCAAACGCGAGCGTTGGCGTGGCCAGGGCCGCGTTCTTCCCCACGATCCTGTTCAACGGCTTGGGGGGTTTTGAAAGCCTGAATGCCGGGACCGTGTTTAATTGGCAGAGCCGTTTTTGGTCCGTCGGACCGTCACTGACGTTGCCGCTTTTCGAGGGTGGACGAAACGTGGCCAACCTTCGGGCGGCACGGGCGGCTTATGAACAGACCGTGGCCAATTACCGTCAAACTGTACTGGCAGCATTTGCCGACGTGGAAGATAATTTGGCCGCCCAGAATTTCTTGACCGTTCAAGGCAACGCGGAAATTGAGGCCCTGCGGGCAGCCCGTAAGCAACTCGAAATTGCCGACAACCGTTATCGCGCCGGTCTCGTCACCTATCTTGAGGTAGCGACAGCGCAAAACACCGCGTTGGGCATCGAGATCACCACCGTGCAATTGCGCGGCCAGCAACTCGTGGCGGCGGTGGCGCTGGTGAAATCGCTCGGCGGTGGCTGGCAGAATCCTTTCGCGGCGGCGCAAACTTCCCAACCGGCAGCTCCTTCACTCACCAGGAAAAGTGATTGAGGCCGTAGATCAGAGAAGCGCCCAGATAACCGGCGATGCTGACCAGAACAACGCCAATAATCAGAGTCAGGCGGAAGTAGCTGGACAGGCGTCCCGGATTTCTCCGGCGGTTTGACAATTCCAAAAGTACAGCCGTCAATACGGCCCAAACGGCGGTTGCAGTGCCGAACCAGCGATGCCACCACAGCACGGATGCCGAGACGCCGGCGTAGGTTGAAAATGGGGCGTCGCACCAACCCAGGGTTGCCGTGATTACCGCGGTCACCGCGCCAAGCATGACGCAAAATTGAACCGTCGTTCTCCACGAGTCTTTGCGGGTGAGTTTCCAGAGGAACTCGGCTGGTAACGCGATGATGAGCAGGGCGATGGGAAAATGCGTGGACGGCGGATGGAACTGCCCAATGTCGCGAAGGACGCGGCGTCCGATTGTCAACGGCGGGGCCTTCGTCGCATTCTCGTCGGGAAGATTGGCGGGCGCACCGACTTCGATCCAGGATTTAACAATATCTTTTTCCTCGGAGGTCAACGGCGGCCGTTTGGATTTGGGTGGCGGCATTTCGTCATGCAACACCGTCTGGTAAAGCTCCGATTGCCCGGGCATTCCGGGGACGACCATCTTGGGATTCGCGGCGACGCGGGCGAGGTCGAGGACGTAGCCGAATTTGCCCTTGGGCCGCGAGAGATCTGCGCCATGACACTCCGTGCACCTGGCTTTGAAAATTGCGTGAACGTGGTTGGCAAGAATCTGCGGGGTGGACGACGCCTGGATTGATACCGTCGATACGGCCTGGGTTGGTTCTTGTTCTGCCCCGGCGTCCTGTATGCCTAACGTCAACAAAACCAAGGCCAGAGTGAGCACCTTGGCGGCGAGGAAACTCACTTTACTGTCCCGATGGCAGCGGGCCTCCACGCTTGTGGCCTCCACCACCGCCTACGCCAAGTTCCTTGTGGCTTGAGTCCTCCAACTGCTTGATCTTGTCGATCTCCGCCTTGGTGGCATCCACCTTGCCGGCGGTAATGGCCTGCTTCAACAGGCCGATCTCCTTGATCAGGGCGTCCAGGTCCTTGTGAAACGTGTCGAGATACCTGGCTTGATCCGCAGCCGCCATCGTATCGGCCTTCGGCGGCGTGAGCGTCCGGGCCGTCTCCGCGTGTTTTTGCATCGTCCCCACGAGTTCCAAGGTGGATGTCTTCTGCGCCGGGTCGGCATATTGGCGGTTGATCAGGCGAAGGCTGCGATTGATCGCCTCCATTTCGTTGTGAAGTGGAGATTCTTTCCCCCCCTCCGCAAATGTACGGAGCGGCAAAAGAAGGGCAAACAGGAAAACGACAAAGGTACAACACTGGAGCATTTTTTTCATAATAATTACCCGTGACCGTTCAAATTAATGACCTAATCCGGGATTTGAATCAAGAACAGAAAATCCTGTTCGCACCTCGTCGCTTCCGATCACGGGGCTCTCACTTTGCGGAGTCGGCGTCGGCCGGTTTTGGGACGGCCACCGGCTCCTGGATCGTTATTTGCGACGGGTCGGTGACTGTCACTTGCGGCTTTCCGTGGGGGGCGGTGATGAAGCCGGTGACGCAGATGTTCTTTCCCATGAAGGTCGTTTCCGGAGGATCTTTGAATTTGGGCCGGGCGGATCCCGGTATCACGACCGCGCACGTCTGGTTGGGATAAGGGTGATCAAAATTCAAATAGGTGGGCTTGTCCTTCGCCGACTCGACGTACTTTGTGCTCGCGACCGCGCCGCAGATGGTGTTGGTTTCCTGGAGATGCTGCAAGGCATCTTCCCCCGTAAGGGTTTTCGCGACGTTGACGGCGGCGGACGCGGGCCATGGATTTAACACGTGACCGGCAAGGCCCACGAGGAGACCGAGGAGCAACTGGTGGAATCGTTTTCGCCTGTGACCTTCCATAGTGCGCACCATCCTTCCGTACGATTGCTGGAGAGCGTACCAGAATCCCTGACAGGTGCAACTGCTTGCCGACACTACTGTACCGTTGCGAGTTCGCCCTCATTGGCTTGGTGACGGCGAAGCTTGACGCGCCGGCGCAGGTGTTCGAAGAAGAGATAAACCACGGGAGTGGTGTATAGGGTGAGGACCTGCGAGAACAACAGGCCGCCCACGACGGCAATCCCCAGCGGTCGGCGCAATTCCGAGCCCGTCCCGAGCCCGATGGCGAGAGGAACCGCGCCGAGCAGCGCGGCCATCGTGGTCATCATGATCGGGCGGAAGCGGATGACGCAGGCTTTGTAGATCGCCTCTTCCGGGGTCAAACCTTCCACGCGCTCGGCTTCGAGGGCGAAGTCGATCATCATGATGGCATTTTTCTTCACGATGCCCATCAGTAGAATGATGCCGATAAAGGAAACCAGCGAAAGATCGACGCCAAAAATCATGAGAGCCAACACGGCCCCGACTCCTGCCGACGGGAGCGACAGGAGAATCGTGACGGGATGGATCAGGCTTTCGTACAGCATTCCCAACACGATATACACCGCAAGAAGCGCCGCGACGATCAGCAAGGGCATGGACGTCAACGTAGCCTGGAAGACCTGCGCGGTGCCCTGGAAGCTGCCTTGCACACTCGAGGGCATCCGCAGTTCCTGCGCGGCGCTTTGGATCAACTCGGCGGCCTTGCCAAGCGAGACGCCGGTGGCTAGGTTGAAGGAAATGGTGACTGCCGGGAATTGACCCTGGTGATTGACGGACAGGCTGGTATTGCTCGTCGTGAATTTCGCGACACTGGCCAGTGGCACCTGCTGGCCGGTGTCGGACTGCACATAGATCTTGCTCAACGACGCGGGATCCAACTGATACTCGGGAGAAACCTCAAGGATGACGTGGTGCTGATTGTACTGCTCGTAGATCGTCGCGACCTGCCGCTGCCCAAAGGCATCGTACAGAGTGTTGTCGATCACCTGGGGAGAAACGCCGAGGCGGGACGCCGCATCGCGATCAACGACGATGTTGGCTTGCAGCCCGCTCATTTGCTGGTCACTGCTGACATCCTTGAGGTCCTTGATCGTGCGGAGCTTGTCCACCAGTACCGTGGACCAGTGGTTGAGTTCGCCCAGGTCTCCCGACTGCAGGGCGTATTGGTATTGGGCCTTGCCGAGCCGACCGCCGACCCGGATATCCTGAATTGCCTGCAGGAAAAGCGTGATGCCGGGCACATCCGTCAATTTACGCCTGAGCCGGTTGATAACTTCGTCCACATGCACTTTTCTTCGCGAAAGCGGTTTGAGGGTGATGAACATGCGGCCGTTGTTCACGGTCGAATTGCCGGAGGCGGCCCCGATAAACGAACCCACCGTATCGACCGCCGGATCGGCGAGGACGATCTGGGCGACTTGAGCCTGAAGGTTGGCCATGGTGGCGAACGAGATGTCCTGGGCCGCCTCGGTCACGCCGATCATCACGCCAGTATCCTGTTGCGGGAAGAATCCCTTCGGCACAATGACGTAGAGCCAAATGGTGGCGATAATGGTTGCCAGCGCAACCAGCAACATGAAGCTCTGGTGGCGCAGGACCCATTTGAGCCCGTGCTCGTAGCCGGCCAATAGCCAATTGAATGTCCCTTCACACACTCGATACAACCGGCTTGGCGGCCCGTAGGCGGATTCCGGTTTTAGAAAACGGGAACACATCATCGGGGTAAGAGTGAGCGATATCACCCCGGACACCAGGATGGCGAGGCTGAGCGTAACCGCGAATTCATGAAACAAACGGCCGATCAATCCACCCATGAAGAGGAGGGGAATGAACACCGCCACGAGGGATGTGCTGATGGTGATCACCGTGAAGCCGATCTGCCGGGCGCCCTGAAGCGCCGCTTGCAGGGTGGTGTCGCCCTTCTCGATAAACCGAAAAACATTCTCGATGACAACGATGGCGTCATCGACGACAAAGCCAACCGAGATGGTAATGGCCATCAACGAAAGGTTGTCGACGCTGTAGTTCAGTAGATACATGACACCGAAGGTGCCGGCGAGCGCGAGCGGCACCGTCACGCTTGCGATAAATGTGGGCCAGAATCGGCGCAGAAAGAGAAAGATTACCATCACAACCAGGCTGATGCTAAGAACCAAAGAGAGTTCCACGTCGTTGACCGAAGCGCGAATGGTGGTGGTCCGGTCGCTGAGTATGGAGAGCTTCACGGTCGGCGGGATCCATCGCTCCAGTTGGGGGAGTTGCGCCTTGATTCGCTCCACGGTCTCGATGACGTTCGCACCCGCTTGCTTGGAAATGATGACCAACACAGCCCGCTTCGTGCCCGACCAGCCGCCCAACAGGTTGTTCTCGACGCCCTCCACCACTTTGCCCAGCGAACTGAGCTTGATGGGAACATTGTTCTTTTGACGTAGAATCAAGGGACGAAATTCACGGGCATCCACCAGTTGGTCGTTACTGACAATCGTATAAGACAGGCGTTCGCCATCGAAGCTGCCCTTGGGGAGATCGACCGCGACCTGTCCAAGAAAAGTGCGAATGTCTTCGAGACTGAGGCCGGTGGAAGCCAGCGCAGCGGGATTAACCTGAATACGCACGGCGGATTTTTCCGCGCCCGTGATGGTGACCTGGCTGACCCCCTCGACCTGGCTGAGTTTCTGGCCGATGATCGTGTCACCGTATTCGAAGACCTGCGGAGCCGGCAATGTATCGGAAGTCATCGCCAAGACCATGATTGGCGCGTCGGCCGGGTTCACCTTGCGATAGGTCGGTGGGTTGGGAAGGTCGAGGGGTAATTCGCTGGAAGCGGCGTTAATGGCGGCCTGTACGTCGCGGGCCGCGCCGTCGATATTGCGATTCAAATCGAACTGAATGGTCACCGAACAACCGCCAAGTGTGCTGATGGAGGTAATCTCCGAGACGCCGGAAATCTGGGCCAGGCGACGTTCCAGCGGAGCGGCGAGGGCGGAAGCGACCGTGGCCGGTTCCGCACCCGGCAACGATGCCGAGACCGAAATGATGGGATAGTCGACACGCGGGATTGCCGCGACCGGGAGAAAATGATAGGCCACGATTCCCATCAGGAAGAGTCCCGCGGCCAACAGGGATGTTCCCGCCGGACGATGAATGAAAGGTTCGGAAACGTTCATGACGCCGGGGGAGGCAGGACTCCGCTTTCCAGTTCACCCGCGCTCGACAAGCCGGCGGAAGCACGCCAGCGTCGGACCCATTTCTCGCACCGATCCATGTATAGATAGATCACCGGCGTCGTGTAGAGCGTGAGAAATTGTGACAAGAGCAAGCCGCCGACAATCGAGATGCCCATCGGACGGCGCAATTCCGAGCCGGTGCCGGTTTCCAGCGCCAGGGGCAACGCGCCGAGCAGCGCGGCCGCCGTGGTCATCATGATGGGTCGGAACCGCAACAGGCAGGCTTGATAGATCGATTTTTCCGGCGGCAATCCCTCTACGCGTTCGGCTTCGAGCGCAAAGTCGATCATCATGATCGCGTTCTTCTTGACGATACCGATCAGCAGGACGACCCCAATCAGGGCGATCATTGAAAAGTCGGTGCGGCAGATCAACAGCGCCAGCAGCGCTCCCACGCCGGCCGAGGGCAGGGTCGAGAGGATGGTGATCGGATGAATGTAGCTCTCATAGAGCACACCCAGGACGATGTAGATCACGACGACGGCGGCCAGAATCAGAAAGGGCTCGCTTTTCAGTGAGGTCCTGAATTCCGCGGCGCTACCGGAAAACCTCGTCATGACCGTTTCCGGCAGGGCGATTTCCTTTTCCGCGAGTTGAATGGCGTTAATCGCGGAACCCAGCGAGCTGCCTGGTCGCAGGTTGAAGGACAGCGTCACCGCTGGGAATTGACCCTCGTGAACGATCGCGAGCGCCGCGGTAGTCGTACGTACATGGGTAAAGGCGCTCAGCGGCACCATTTGGCCGGTGGAGGATTTGACGTAAATCTTGTCCAACGACGCGGGCGTAAGTTGGAAATGAGGTTCGGCCTCGAGAATGACGCGATACTGGTTGAGCTGGGTGAACATGATCGACACCTGCCGCTGTCCGAAGGCGTCGTAGAGCGTGTCGTCGATGGCCTGGGGCAGGACGTTCAGGCGCGCGGCGGTGCTCCGGTCAACATCGATGCTCAGTTGCAGGCCGCTGGCCTGCTGATCGGTGGCCAGATCGACCAGGTCCGGCAACGCGCGCAGCTTGTTGAGCAACTTCGTCGACCATTCGGAGAGTTCGGCTTCATCGGCATCCTCCAGCGTGTATTGGTACTGCGTGCGGCTGACACGGCTGTCGATCTGAACATCCTGCACGGCTTGCATGAAAAGCGCGACCCCCTCGACGTCTTTGGTTGCATCGCGCAAACGGTCGATGATCGCGCTGGCGCTGGCTTTGCGTTGGTCGCGCGGCTTGAGATTGATATAGAGATGGCCGGTATTGGCCGTGGCGTTGACCGTTCCCGCCCCCACGAACGAGGCCACGCTGACGACATCCGGATCCTTGCGCACGATCTCGGCGATGAGCCGCTGGCGCTCGACCATGGCCTTGAAGGAGATGGATTGCGCGGCGTCGGTCTCGCCAACGATCAAACCGGTGTCCTGTTGCGGCAACAGGCCCTTGGGAATAATCACGTACAGCCAGATCGTGATGACCAGGGTCGCGATGGCAACCATCAGGGTCAGTGGTTGGTGCTTGAACACCCACTTGAGGCCGCGTTCGTACCAATCGAGCATGCCCTGGAACATTCGCTCGGTCAGGCGATAGAAGAGACCCTGCTCTTTGCCTTTTTCCTGCTTCAACAGGCGACTGCACATCATGGGAGTAAGGGTCAGCGAGACAATGGCTGAAACCGCCACGGCCACGCTCAAGGTGATGGCGAATTCCCGGAAGAGACGGCCGACGATACCGGTCATGAACAGCAAGGGGATGAAGACGGCGATCAGCGAGATGCTCAGCGAAATGACCGTGAAACCGATTTGCTTGGCGCCCTTGAGCGCGGCCTCCAGCGGCGGGTCCCCGGCTTCGATAAAGCGGACGATGTTTTCGATCATCACGATCGCGTCGTCCACCACGAACCCGGTGGAGATGGTCAGCGCCATGAGCGAGAGGTTGTCGAGGCTGAAGCCAACCAGCTTCATGACGCCGAATGTGCCGATGATGGCCAATGGCAGCGCGACACTGGGGATGACGGTCGCCCAGAATTTTCGCAAGAAGATGAACATGACCATGACGACCAGGAACACCGTGAGAATCAGCGTGAACTGCACGTCGTGGACGGAGGCGCGGATGGTGGCGGTGCGGTCGGTCAAGATGGAGACTTTGATCGCGGGCGGAATGGACGCGCTGAGTCGGGGTAACAGGGCCTTTACACGATCGGCGGTTTCGATGATGTTGGCGCCCGGCTGGCGCTGGATATCCATGATGACCGACGGCGTGCTGCCCACCCAGCCGGCAAGGCGCACATTCTCCACGTTGTCGATCACTTCGCCAATGTCACCGAGCCGGACCGGGGAGCCATTCGTGTACGCCACGATCACGGGCCGATACTGTTCGGCGGAGAGGATCTGGTCGTTCGCGCCGATGGCATATGATTGACGCGGGCCGTCGAAGCTACCTTTTGGCGCGTTGATATTGTTCTGTGTAAGGGCGGTGCGCACGTCCTCCAGGCTCAGGCCGAGTGAAGCGATCGCCGCTGGATTGATGCGGACGCGAACGGCGGGCTTCTGGTTGCCTTCGATGGTGACCAACCCGACCCCGGTCACCTGGCTGAGTTTTTGGGCCAGCACGGTATCAGCGAGGTCGTTGACTTTTTCCAGGGGCAGCGTGTCGGAGGTGATCTGCAAGGTGAGAATCGGCGTGTCGGCCGGGTTGACCTTGCTGTAGGTGGGCGGGTTCGGCATGTTCTTAGGCAGAACACCGCTGGCGGCATTTATCGCGGCCTGGACATCCTGCGCAGCCGCGTCGATGTCGCGGTCGAGGTTGAATTGCAGGATGATGGTCGAGTTGCCGAAGGAACTCTGCGACGTCATCTGCGCCAGGCCGCTGATCTGGCCGAATTGGCGTTCCAGGGGAGTGGTGACTGACGAGGCCATCACGTCCGGGCTCGCGCCGGGGTACTGGGCCGTTACCTGGATAGTGGGAAAATCAACCGGGGGCAACGCCGAGATGGGCAGGAGGATGTATCCCAGCAATCCCATCAGCACCACGCCCGCCATCAGCAGCGACGTGGCAACCGGCCGATGGATGAAAGGTTCCGAAATGTTCACGGGGTCAGCCGTCAGGATGCGGGAGCAGCCGCTTTGGCCGCTGGAGCAGGCTTCACGTGCGAGCCGATCTGCAGTCGGTACTGGCCGTCGACGACAATGTTCTCGTTGGGTTTGAGCCCTTCGTCGATCAGCGCCTCGCCCTTTTCGATCTGCGCGACCTTCACCGCGCGGACTTCCACCGATTGATCGTCCTTAATCACGAACACGTACGAGCCGTCGGGTCCGCGCTGCACTGCGAAGGCCGGCACGACGAGACCGCCCTTGCGCGTGGTCAGCAGGAGGCGCGCGTTCACAAACTGGCCCGGCCAAAGTCGCAGGTCCTCATTGGCAAATGTGGCCTTGAGCCGGATGGTACCGGTGGTGGTGTCGATTTGATTGTCGATCACCGCCAGCTTGCCCTCGCCCAACTGTGTGGTGTTATCGCGGTCCACTGCCAGAACCGTGACCTCACTCGACGACATTTCCTTTTGAATATCGTTGAGCGATTGCTCCGGGAGCGTGAAGACCACGGAAATCGGGTGCAGTTGCGTAATGACCACGAGGCCATTCGCGTCGGTGGCATGGACGATGTTTCCCTGGTCAACCAGGCGAATGCCGGTGCGGCCATCGAGCGGGGAAGTGATCGTCGTGTAGTCGAGTTGAACCTTCGCGCTGTCGATGGCCGCCTGGTCAGCTTTGACGGTGGCCTCCAGTTGGGCAACAAGCGCCTTTTGAGTGTCGTACGCCTGCTGGGTGGCGATTTTTTGGGCGATCAGTTCGGCATCCCGTTGCAGATCCAACCGGGCGTTGGCCAATTGCGACTCATCCTGCGCCTTTTTGGCTTCGGTTTGCTCGAGCTGGGTCCGGAACGGATCCGGATCGATCTGCGCGAGCAGGTCACCCGCATGCACGTCCTGTCCCTCCACGAAAGCGACCTTCTGCAGTTGACCATCCACGCGGACATGGACGGTCACGGTATTGAAAGCCTGGACGGTGCCGAGTCCGTCCACATAGATCGGCACGTCTTTCTGGACAACCTTGCCCTCGACAACCGGTACCGCTGGCGGGCCGGAATGGGCGGCAGCGGCGGCCGCACTTTTTGCAGAAGCCGCGCGGTAATAACGCACCACCCAAAGGATGCCCAACACCAACAAAGCGCAAAGAATCCAAGTACCAAGATTCCTCCTTGAAGGGGTGTTCCCTTCAGGAGCCTGATACTGTTTGAGCGGTTTGTCAGCCGTAGGTGGGGCGGGCTGGTCTAAACGCTGTCGATCTTGAACCGGGTCGTGTTTCAGCATGGTTTTAGACAGGCGCAATCCGACGGACGTTCAGTTTAACACCAAATCCAGGCGACAGTTGTCAAAATATGTCATGGCCGGAGGATGTCAAATACTGCTCTTGACGATAGCAGCTTCAAGGAAAGCCCGCAACCAGACAGACGGGTGAGGGCGTCTTGATTTGATCGATCTTTCCGGTCCGGTGTTGGGCCGACGCTGCCTCAGTCCACGGTGGCGCTGCGGCCCGAGACGGGGCCGGTACCATTGATAACATGGGCGATACTGCCGTTGGAGCGTCCACCGAGCCGGAGGGCGATCATGTGGTGCATCTTGATAGCGGGGGCGGTCGGCGTTTCGATGGCATCGTCGGCAACCACCGGCCCTCCATGAAACACGCAATAGACGCCGAGTCCCCAAGCGTCGTGTGTCTTTACGTTGTCGGCGACTTTATACGACGCGTATCCGTTGGAATCTCCGTGTCGCCAGGCGTCCTGACTTGGCGGGTCGTAAGGCATCTCCGATTGGTAGAAATAGACGCACCCGCCATTGCCGTTCCAGAGCGTTTGGTACTGCTGGCAGTGCTCGACGAAGAGGCCGTAGAAGGTAACATTATCCCCGTTCACGACCAGCCCATTGGCGTTCTTGTTTGAATTCCAACCCACGCCCTGACCGTGGTCCGCGCGCCACAACCAGAAATTATCGCCGACGACGTCACGGGAATTGATCGTGACCATGCACGTGGCGGTCCCCAGCGCAGCGCCTCCCACCCGGCAAAAAATATCGTAGACAAATATCGGATCCGTCGCATGGGATTTGGAAGAGCCGGGCTCGCCAACTTGGAACAGAGTTGGCGAATTGGAGGCGCCAGCCTCAAACAGGATCCCCCCAACCTTCACGCCATCGACATCGGCAGTCGTCATCGCTGCGGTTCCCCGGTCCGGTACCAGAGTTGGGAAGCCCAGTCCGAGCACCACGGTGCCGGGTCGAGAGATCTGGAGGCTGCTTTCCAGGTGATAAATTCCGGGAGTGAGCAGCAGGTTCTGGCCCTTTTTCAGCGCGGCGTTGATCGTGGCGGCGGTGTCTGTTCCGGGGTGGGCCAGGTAAAAGCGATCTAACGGTAAGGGTTTTCCTGACGAGGGGTTACCCGACCAGGTGATGCCCCGCGCACCTTTGGCGGCGAGGTCTGGAACCATGACGAACCAGTGTCCGTTGTCGTCGATGAAGAGATACGGCTTCTCGCGGATGAGCGGCGTATTATCAATGACCGTATAGGGCGGGCTGGGCCACGCCCCGGCCGGTGGGTTGACCGTACCGACGAAAACCATGTTCCATGCGCCGCCGGTCCAACTGCCGAATGCGGTGTTTCTCGAAAGCCATTGCTGCTGGGTCCCGGAATTGGTGTGGCCGTCAATCTTCGAATCCGCGATGAACCCGCCGCTGGACCAACCGCCGTCCGACAAATTCAAATCGCCCTTGATATGGACGCGGCGGAGCGCGGTGCCCTGTGAGACAGCCCAGATATTGATCTTGTCGTCCTGGGTCGGGGTCACCGAGAGATTTTCCGCGCTGCGCCAGAAATTGCAGGTGGCATTGCCCCGCATCCAGTTCGCCTTCGAGCGTACTGCACCGGTAATGGCGACGTCGTCGGGAGATTTTCCCAAGCCGATGACCTGCGTGTAAAAACCGACCTGCACATCCAGGTCGTACTTGCCGGGCTTGAAGAGAAGCGCGTAGCGATCCGGCCCAAACTGGTTCCGTTCCTGAGTGCTGAACACCGCATCGAGCCGCCTCTGTATGGTTGCCGCGGTCATGGACGAATCGAAAACCAGGACATTCGGGCCGAAATCCGGAGCGGCCGGTTGTCCTGATTTGGAGGCATCGGACAGCGGAGCGGAAATGGACAAACCCTGGCCGGCGACAAGCAGGAGAGCGATTAGTGACACGAGTGACGTCGATCCCATGTGCCGTCACCATAGACGCGCGTTTTTTTCGACACAAGATTAAATCTTCGATTCGCTTATCCGCCTTCGCAACGACTTCGGCGCTTTGATAGGCGCGCAAATAGCAGCGTCAAGGAAAGCCCGCAACCAGACAGTCGGCGGGGGCGGTGTGCACGAATTGCGCGAAGCAGACACGAAGAACACGAAGCAAGATGGAAGGCAGAGACGGATACTGCATTGACGGGAGAGGTCTTTCAGCCTGGTTCAAGCGTCACTGCCTCCGCACGACGTGATTTCTTGGCCTCAGCTCTGACGCGTTGCGCCGCGATTGCACAGTATTTCCTGGAGAGATCAAGGTGAACGAAGTGGCGTCCGTATCGCTGGGCAACCGCGGCCACAGTGCCAGTGCCGCCGAAGGGATCGAGAATGACATTACCCCGGTAACTGTAGAATTTAATCAGCCGTTTGATTAGCTCCTCAGGAAATGGAGCGGGGTGGCCGTTTTTCGTTTCCTCGGGCGCCTTATGTCCCCGACGCGGTGGATAGAGACTCTTCAGGAAGGGTTGACGGTCACGGGTTTCGGGCTGGATTTGCCAGAATGCGTCGGAATATTTTATGAATTCCTCGCCCGTAATGTCCGCATCGGCTTTGTCGCCCTCCAACGTCCAGGAGCCTTTCGAGAACACGAGCACATATTCCCAACTTGGCACCACATGCGGGTTGCGCGGGCTTTTCCACGAACCCCACGCGGTGCGACGCCGCATCGTCTGCTTGTACCAGAGAATCTCCGTGCGCATGATGAAGCCGACATTCACCAGGTCACGGGTCATGTGGTAGTGGATCGGGCGAAAGTCCTTGATGCTGGTGGGCGCGATGTTGAGGGCAAAGCGGCCGCCCGGCACGAGGACGCGGTACAGTTCCCCCCAGTACGACGTGAGCCATTGCAAATACTGCTCGTAGGGCATCTTGTCGTTGTGTGAGTCATATTCGAGGCCAACATTGTAGGGCGGCGAGGTAATCGCTAGGTGGACGCTTTCATCCGGCACGGCGCGCAGGATTGGCAGGGAGTCGCCGCAGATGATCTGGTCCTTCCACCATTCGCCTTTGGTCGATGACGGCGGAAAGTTGAGAACGTGTGGCAATCGCTTCATGAGGTCGCGCTCAAGACCAACTGCGCGATGTTGTACCAGAACGAAGACGACCTGACAGTAAGAAAGTTTACGGCGAGAGAGTTGAGCGAGTGCAACGTGCGCCTGATGAACGTATATCGTAAATTGATAATTTTGCTGGACTCGGCACGTTGAAACGGGTATGGTCGGGGCATGCAGAAAAGTAGAAGGAAAAAGGCAGACGGAACAAGGTGGGTACCGATTTTCGACGGAGATCCGCCTTCGCGAGGACTTCCACCGTCGCGCTTCGTGCCATGGCGGACAAGTCGGCACGACACGCGGGGACCAATAATATATGTGTTTCTGCGAAACGAACCCACCGTTTTTGGAAGGCATATTTTTGTGTATCGCGTTAATTTACAAATACTTATATCGTTTGCAGGCCCGGTTTGCAGGTGGGTTCGTTTTGGAAAACGAACCCACCAGGGAGGGGTTTTAGGGGTGGTTTCGTTGAAAAGTGGGGTCGTTTTTGGGGAAACGATAGCGAGTATTACTGGAAACACGGCGGTCATGGACCACCGCTACAGAGAGACGCGAGAGCCGGAGTTTCGTCAGGGGTGTCGCTCTCACGTTCAGTCCGGGGTGGATTCGAGAGGGTGGGTGGGCGCAAGAATTCGTTTCACAAGCGGGTGGGTTCGGTTAAGATGTCGGCCTTCGCATGTTTACCGCACGCACATTACTTGCCGGCAGGTGGCCGATCCTGATTTTTGCGGCGTTGAGCGCTGCGCTGCCATTTCTGAACTGCAGCGTTTGGCTGCGTGTGGTGCTGACAGGCATTTCGGCGTTGCTCCTGGTGTTCACCATTTCATTTTTCCGCGATCCCCAGCGCGCGGCGCCGGCGGACCCGAAGGCCATTGTTTCGCCCGCGGACGGCACGATTGTGGAGATCCGGACAGTCCACGAACCGTATTTCCTGAACGGCGAGGCAACGATGGTGGCGATTTTCCTGTCGGTCTTCGACGTTCACGTGCAACGCGCGCCAATCGAGGGTGAAATCAAGTTTGTGAAATACAATAAGGGCAAGTTTCTGGATGCCCGCAACATCAATGCGTCGCTGGAGAACGAAAACCGCGTGATCGGCATCGTCGCGGCGGACGGGTTTCGTGTGACGGTGCGGCAAATCGCGGGGTTGATCGCGCGACGTATCGTGGGCTGGGCTGATCCCGGCACGAAACTGACGCGTGGGGAGCGGTTGGGGATGATCCGGTTTGGCTCGCGCGTGGAGTTGTTCCTGCCGCCGGGCGTGAAAGTCACGGCGCGGGTGGATGACTATGCGAAAGGCGGTGAGACGGTCCTTGCCAGAAGAAAATGACAAGTCCACGCGTCCGGAAGGGCGCCCGACGAAGCCCGTGCTTTCGCCGGAAAACGACGAGCGGGTGCAGATCTATTTCCTGCCCAACCTGCTGACCGCGGGCAACCTCGCCTGCGGGTTCTTCGCGCTGACGTGGATTTTCAAATACGAGCGTGCTCTCGGTTTCGAGCCGATCCTGATCGCCATTCGGTTGATCCTGGCGGCCTTCGCCTGCGACTTCCTCGACGGTCGACTGGCGCGGCTGGCGAAGAAGGAGTCGCACTTCGGACGCGAGTTCGATTCGTTGGCGGACATCGTGAGTTTCGGCGTCGCGCCGGCATTTTTGGTGTACCGCATTGTTCTCTATCAATTTGAAAGATCCGGCTGGCTGATTGCCGCGATCTACCTGGTGTGCGGCGGGATCCGGTTGGCGCGGTTCAATGTGCTGAGCATGCGGCCGGCGAGTCACAAAGGTCTCGAGTTTGTCGGGTTCCCCATTCCTTCCGCGGCCGCGGTGGTGGTGAGCGTGGCGATGTTCATGATGTGGCTGGTGGGCCATGAACATGAACTGGGGCCGTCGCGCTACGCCCTGGCCGGGTTGATGGTCCTGCTGTCAATCCTGATGGTCAGCAACGTGCGCTATCCGACCTTCAAATATATTGACTGGACGCCCGCGCGGTCGGTCGCGGCGTTTGCGGGCGCGGCGGTGGTGGGGTTGTTGCTGGTATCGGAGTTCGAGGTGACGTTGGCGGCGTTGTTCGTCAGCTACTTGTTGTACGGTCTCGTGCGACCCTGGGTGAGCAAACGCTGGCGACGCGAGATCGAATCGGACGAGTCGGAAGAAGGTGAGGACACCCTGGAGGGGTAAGCAACAGCACGTGGAAGACTTGTTTCAGTCCATCCTTGCCGGATTCGTCGCCGGATTTGTTGTTGCCGTGCCGGTGGGACCGGTGAATCTCACCGTCATCAACCAGGCACTGCGGCGCGGATTTGGTACCGCCTTCCTAGTTGGCGTCGGCGCGATGTGCGCCGAGACGGTGTATGCGTCGTTAATGCTCTGGGGACACTCTTCGATTCTCGACGCGCCGCGCGTCGTGCGCGTAATGCGCATCATTGCGGTCGTGGTCATCGCCGCCATGGGCATCCGCTACCTGCTTTTCAAATCCGAGCGAATGGGCGACAGCGCTGATCAAGCCCGGAAACTTGACGAACGCTGGCATCATCCACAGTCGTTTTTCCTCGGGTTCGCGCTGACGATTTCGAACCTGATGTTGGTTGTCGTCTGGGCGACAGTGATCACATTGCTCTTCGCGCATGAATGGGTCGTCCCGACACGGGCGAGCCGGATGCTCTGCGCGATGGGTGTACTCACTGGCGGATCGACGTGGTTCCTGCTGCTGGCTTTCTTCGTATCGCGCGCGCATCGTCGCGTAAAGGACCAAACCCTGACCGTGCTGGTGCGCTGCTGCGGGGTGTTGTTTCTCGGTTTTGCCGCGTGGCTGGCCTGGAAGCTTTTCCAGCACTGAAGGCTGCGACATTACTTCGCGAGTTTCCGCAACAAGTCCGGCAGTTTCCGCAACGCGATGATCTGGCGTTTGGTTTGCATGATCGGCTGCGCAGGCGAGCCGAATACAACCGAGCCCGGCGGCAAATCCTCGGAGACACCGCTTTGCGCGGCCACCACGGAGTTCGCGCCAATTTTGAGATGGTCGGCAATGCCGGCCTGGCCGGCCAGCGTGACGTTGTCGCCAATCTCCACGCTGCCCGCGACGCCCGCCTGCGAGATCACGAGGCAGTTCTGGCCGAGCGTGACGTTGTGCGCGATTTGCACAAGATTGTCGATCTTCGTCCAGCGCTTGATGATCGTGGAATCCATCGTCGCGCGGTCGATCGCCGCGTTTGCGCCAATCTCGACGTCGTCTTCGATGATCACGTTGCCGACCTGCGGTATCTTTAGCCGCTCGTTGCCGTCCTGCACATAGCCGAAACCGTCGCTGCCGATCACCGCGCCGGCGTGAATGGCGACGCGGTTGCCGATGCGGATGTCGTGGTAGATGGTGACATTGGGATGGAGCAGACAATCGTCGCCCAGTGAACTGCCTTCACCGATGACGCACTGCGCTTCAATGACCGTGCGGTTGCCCACCGTCACGTTGTCGCGCAGCACCGCGTACTCACCGATGAAAACGCCCCCACCGAGACGTACGTTGCGGCCGAGTTGCGCGGTTGGATGGATCTGTGCGGGGTACGGGCGCGGCGGACAAAAGATCGCCAGGGCCCGCGCAAACGCGGCGCGGGGATTCTTCACACGGATCAACGTCTTCCGCGAGGCGGGCGCGTCGAGCGGGGCGATGACGGCGGCGGCGGCACACCTTTCCGCGGCGGCACAATGCCTGGCACTTTCCGCGAATGTGACCTCGGTGACTTGCGCGCGCGGGATCGGGGCGATGCCGGTAAGTTGGATATTCGCGTCGCCTTCAACCTGACCGCCAATCTGCGCCGCGAGATCTTGAACGGTGATGGGCATTATGCTCAGGATAACAGAAGCCCCGGAGGATGGCAACGAATTGGCTTGGCGGCGGACAAAAAAGAATTCGAACTGACGGCTCCTACGGGTTCCAAATTACGTCCGTCCCTCGCCTACTCCACCAAACTTCTGACAGGCCCCAACCCAAACCGTTTGAGGTCGTCAAAGCCCAGTCCCAGAATCTGGACGTTGATGCTCCAGCCGCTGCCCGAACCTGAGCCGGCGTTCAAGAGTTGGACGATAACGAAATTCTGTACCGTGACATCGCCACCGCCACTGCTCCCTTGCTGGAAGTCACTGGTGACCGGCAATACGATAACCGTCTGGCCGCTGTTGTACATGTCCTGAAATGCGTTGGCTGTCTTATTCGGGATGCCTTGTACCGCCGGGACCGTCGAGCCTATGGAGCCGAAACAGCCGTTGGTGATGACAGGTTCTGGATCGTTTTTTGGTACCGGCCCGCACAGTTCCACAAGTCCCCAGTTTCCCGGATTCCACTGTTGCAGTGTGTTCGTGCCGCCGATGGGCTGGAGCGCGCTCGACGGGATTCCATAGGGTACGGAGTGCACCCCAATTTCGGCGATGGAATCAACAACCGGAGTCATCAATGGGAACCCGACGACCCTGCCGAAGTGGTTGGTTACGGTGCGCTGTGCCGGGACGTGTACTGCATTGAAGGGAGCAGTGTTTGCCGTAAAGTTCGTGCCATCCCACGAGCCGACCTCGATCGTACCGGTGTTGCTCGCTGTAATCTCGGCATGCGTGACACCATTGGTATTGGCGATTACTTCGGCTTCCGTGATCGCGTCCGAAGCGCTACCGCTGGGGGCAAGCTTCGCCACGCCGGCCAATGCTGCTGCGTCTGTGGCATCATGCGCTTTGTGTTTCTGGCTATAAACATTGGCAACATCAATGGAGAGGGCCGTAAACCCGAACAGAACGAAAATAAATAGTGTGACCAGCACCAGTGTGCTGCCGCGCTCGCTTCTTTCAAACCTCCCCTTAGAATATCGTTGTCTCCCAGTCATAAGCTCTCCTGTTGCGTATGTGATTATCTCATGATGGTCGTTGCGGTCAAGCTGATGGAACTAACCGGAGCATTAGTGCCTCTAGCGACACGGAGGACCCAGGGAATGACCAGTGGCAGATCGTACTGAATTTGTACGCTCGTCGCCCCGCCGACGCCACCGACTGTGACATTGGTATTCACGGTCGCCGTTGCCAAAGTGGGGTCGAGCATCGGCGCAACCGCGTGCTCCGCGAAGTCCTGGACTTGACCGATGGTCGGAATATTGGTTACAGACAGGATCGCATACCGAGCGGCGGTCATTGTTGCATTTCGAACCGTCATGCTCGCGGCGTAAATGAAACCGTATTGGCAAATACCGCACAGGAGCAATGCCAATACCGGTACCACCAGGGCAAACTCGACAAGGTGGTGACCCGATTCCCCCCTTCCGGGGGCCCGCCGACTAATGTGTTTCAGTTTGCGTTTCATGGTGCGTAATTTTACCTCATGATGCTGGTCGCCTTCACGAGGTAAGTATTCGGAGCATTACTGCCATGGACGACCCACGGAATAATCAGACGGAGGTTATATTGGATCTCCACACTCGTATTGGTAACGCCGGACGTAACGTTCGTTTGACTAACGTTGACCGCGGTCACGTTATTGGGATTCAACATCGGCTGAACCTGTAGTTTCGCGAAGGCCTTGATATCATCGACGGTACGCGGCGGAGTTACCTGTAAGTTTGCCCATCGAGCAGTTATGACCGTTGCATTTCGAACCGTCATGTACGCGGCGAAAATGAATCCGAATTGGATAATGCCAAACAACAGCAACATCAGTGGCACCACGACCAGGGAAAACTCGACAAGCGACGAACCCGATTGCCGTCTGCGCGACTTTCTGCAACTACCGTATTTTTGTCCATCCATAACGAGCTATCCGCAAAATGTACCATACCATATTCCCAATACGAGTCCATCCCAAACTACGAGAAATACGGGCGCTGGGAGGCGTTCACCTGCTTCGCCCCCGCTTGGACACGACTTTGACCATTGCCAGATTGCGGCAAGTTCGCCGAGTAACCGGGCGCGACTCCGCCGTTGTTGCGGGATGGAGAGCCAGGCAGACGCACGGCCCCTCGGAAGGTCGGGCGCGTCTGTTTTCCAAAGCGGTTACCGACTGTTCAGCAAACTGAACAGTCGGTATGTCCAATTGCACTGGACACCGGTGTCCAGAGTGTAAAGCTTCGTGAACACTCCGTCGGCCCGTTGTGATGCGGATTCACCCTCCGGCAAAATACTTCGACCACTTCGCCGTCGCGCAACCCCCACACCAACCGTTGGTTACGCAGTCATGATCCTGTAACCTCCAGAGCCTTATTTTTGTTGGCACAGCGGGCGCTAATATAGTTGAGGTTACCTGGAGAGGTGTGTCGTTGAGGTACGGGTTGCAGACAGGTTTCGTTTCGCCTGTTGTCGTGCATGACCGAAAATTGCGAACAGAGGTAGGGTGCTCTTTATGACTGAAAACCAGATTGTCCGCCAATTACATGGAATCGCGGGGAAGCTGACTCCCGATCCAGTTGTTCACATGGACCTGATGCAGGAGATGTTCGTGCACCTTGTCCAAATCCAAACGGCTGAAGCCGGCCAGACGTTGAGCTGGTATCTGAAGAGCTGCGAATTCCACGCGCGTAATTACCTTGAGCGCATCCGCAACGGTGCGCCTAACGAGAAGGCCCCTGCCGCCGGCAATAGTGAACCGCGCGGCGACAGCGCTTCTCACTCCTCAACGACCGTTGCGATCGAAATCCAGGGCGAACTGATTACCAATGAGACCGCCAACCGCATCATCCCGCGGCTCTCGGACAAGCAACAGCAGATCCTCTTCCTGCTAATGAAGGGCTGCGGCGTCCGCGAAACGGGCCGCGAAGTCGGCATCACCCACCCCGCAGTCATCAAGCACCGCAAAAAAATCGCCCGCATCGCCCACGAACTTCTCCAGGAATCCGCAGGCGCAGCTGTCTCCCGGCACAACGGCACCAACGGAAACGGCAACGGGGAAGGGCACGCCGCCTAGGTCAGATGAGGGTTCGGGGTTACATAGGGAGATTTGTCGTTTGGGCAAGCGCGGCCGTTGTGTTCGCCAACACACTGCTTGCTGCTACGGTCAAATGGAACCAGGGCACGTTCAGTAGCAACGGCACCTTCGATCTGAACGACTCAGCCAATTGGACCGGCGGAGCCCCGGCCAATGGCAACAGTGTGTTCATGGTCTGGACCAGCAACCAAAACGGCAAAACCCAGACCATCACCAATGCTCCTTCGAGCACCTTTTTTGCGGACAGCCTGAGTCTAACAAACGCCAGCACCGCCAACAACGACAATGTCTCTGTGATTGTCAGCGGCATGGCGTTCTTCACCAACGGGGTCGGACAGATCAATTTCGGAGGGACCGCCGGATCCGGCGCCCTGAGCCTGCAATTCTCCAGCAATGTCACCTTCAAGACCCTCACGATGGGAGGTTCCGGCGGCTCCGGCGTCGGTACACTCACGCTGGCGGGGACCGCGTCAGGGAACACGATCGTCTTCACCAACGGTGTCGGCAACAGCTTCCTGAATATCAACGGCCCGCTTGGCCTGACCGGTGCCCTGATCGCCACCAATATCAACGCAACAAGCGCCGGTACGCTTGCGGGCAACGCGACGGTTGCTCAACTCATCCTTAACAATACCACCACCAACCGCTTCACCATCTCCGGCTCCACGACAGTCACGGGCGCGGTCGCCAGCGTGGTTGGGGGCTTCACGCTCGCCAGTTCCGGTACCCTCAGTCTCGGCGGCAGTGGCGGCCTCATCATCAGCAACGTCGCCCCGCTCATCAACGGAACGCTCAACGTCTCCAACCAGACGCTCAATGCCAAGACCAACTGGGCCAATAGCGGCACGGTTCTGATCGCGGGCGGATTTGTCGTCGGCAACAATCTCACCAACAACGCAGGGGCGACCGTCCTCGGCTTCGGCACGCTCTCCAATCTTCTGGTCAACTCCGGCACCCTGACGGTTACGAACGGCACCCTCAATGTCACGACGGCACCCGTGCAAAATGGGATCGTCAACCTCGAATCGCTCGCCACGCTCAACGTTGTTCCCGCCTGGAGCAACACCGGTACTGTCAATCTGCGTGGCGGCACGCTTGCCGGCGGCAACGTCACCAACGCCGCCAGCGGCACAATGGCCGGCTTCGGCACCCTCTCGAATCTTGCTCAGAATCTCGGCGTACTCACCGCGAGCAATGGGACACTGACCGTGAGTGGTCTGCCCGTGCAAAACGGCACTGTTGGCGCAGCGAACAATGGCATTCTCAATTACCTCCAGGACTGGACCAACAGCGGCACGCTCACCAATGCGGCGACGGGCACTGTCATCGGTGGCAGCATCACCAACGCTGCCGCGGGCACCATCAAGGGCGGCGGCTTCATCAACCCATTGCTCGTCAACCAGGGCCGCATGGACTTTGGCGGCACAGTTAGCAACAACTTCATTCAAACCGCCGGCAGCTTCACAGTCAGCGGCTCGGCGACGATCACCGGCAACGCCACCATCAGCGGCGGCGCGGTCAACCTCGTCGGCAACAAGCTCACCGCCGGCCAGTTCGTGGTCACGGGCAGCGGCCTGCTCACCAACAGCGTCACCGGCGCGACCCTCAACGGCGGCATCACCAATGCTGGCACCGTCTCGTTCTTTAGCGATGTGTTCGTCAACGGTCCGGTCACCAACACCGGCACGTGGTTCCAGAAGGGCGTCATCAGCAACGACGTCGTCAACTCCGGCACTTTCAGCCTGTTTAAGAACAGTGTCAACCCGCTGATCACCGGCGGCATCCTCAACAGCGGCTCGCTCATTTTCGACAACAACAATTCCCCGACCGTCAACGGCTCGATCACCAACACCGGCTCCGTTGCCTTCAACGCCGTGGTCGGTGGCAACTACGTGCAGACCGCCGGCAGCCTGACCATCAATCAGTCAGCGGGCAATGCCGTGGTCAAGGGCACGGCCAGCATCAGCGGCGGCACGTTCGACTTGAACGGCAAGACGTACTCCAACGGCCTGATGGTCGTCAGCGGCTTGGGCGTACTCACCAACTCCGTGGCCGGCGCGACGTTTAGCGGCGGCCTCAGCAATGCCAACGTCGTGGCCGTCACCGCCGATACATTCTTCAACGGCCCGATCACCAATACCGGGTCTTTCTTCCTCCAGGGCGCCATCAGCAACAGCTTCGTCAATTCGGGCACCGTCAAACTCAACAACGATGCGACGATCACCGGCGTCGCCAGCATCACGGCCGGCCTGTTCAATCTGAACGGGATGGATTTGTTCAACAGCGCGATGAGCCTTACCGGTGGCAGCGTGTTGACGAACACCGTTGCCGGCGCCAGTGTGAATGGCGGTATTTCCAACGCGGCCACAATTTCTGTCTCCACCGACACGTTCTTCAAAGGCACGGTGACCAACACCGGCGCGTTCTTCTTTCAGGGCGCGATCAGCAATAACCTGGTCAGTTCGGGCACGGTCTTTCTCAACAACAATGCGACCATCACCGGCACCGCCAGCATTACTGCCGGCACGTTCGATCTAAACGGCCGAATCCTGACCAACGCCCTGATGGTCGTTAGCGGCTCGGGCGTGCTCACCAACTCGGTCGCTGGCGCAACGCTCCGCGGCAGCGCCAACCTCCAGAACGCTTTCCTCTCAGGCTCCACGGTGACCAACGCCGGGATTCTCTCAGGCTCGGGCACGATCTCGGCATCGCTCGTCAACGCCGCTGGCGGCTCGCTCACCGCGACCAACGGCAAATTGACCGTGACCGCCGCGCCGGTGCAAAACGGCGCTGTCAACGTCGCCACCTCGGGCAAGCTCGACGTGGCCCAAGCCTGGCAAAATAACGGTACCGTGAACATGCTCGGCGGCACGCTCGTTGACGGCGATACAACCAACACGGCATCGGGCACGGTGATCGGCTTCGGCACCATTTCAAATCTCATGGTCAATCTGGGCACACTGACCGCGACCAACGGCACGCTGCTGTTGGCTGGTGCCCCCGTGCAAAATGGCGCCGTCAACATCGCCACCTCAGGCAAGCTCGATGTGACCCAGGATTGGCAAAACAACGGCTCCATCAATATGCAGGGCGGATTCCTCGTGGACGGCACGCTGACCAACCTGGCCGGCCACACCGTCACCGGCTTCGGCACAATCTCCAATCTCCTCGTCAATTCCGGCATATTGATCGCCACCAACGGAACGTTGAACCTGGTCGCCAAGCCGTCGGGTAACGGCACAATCAACATCATGTCCTCCGGCACGTTGAACGTCACTCCCGACTGGCAGAACGGCGGCATGCTGAATCTGCGGGGCGGGACGTTGGCTGGCGGAAACTTCACCAACGCCGCCGGCTCGGTGCTGACAGGCGTCGGCACCATCTCAAGTCTCCTTGTCAACTCCGGCACGTTGACGGCGACCAACGGCACGCTGACGCTCGCACTGGCCCCCGTCCAAAACGGCACTGTCAACATCGCCAACGCAGCCACTCTAAATGTCGTTCCCGCTTGGGCGAACTCCGCTGCGGGTACCGTCGTGCTCGGCGGCGGGGTGCTCACGGGCGGCACGTTCACCGTGGACGGCACTGTAAGCGGCAACGGTACCATTGCCGCCAATCTCAGCCTCGGGGCCAAAACTCTCACGGTCAGTGGTGGTCAACTGAACTTGAGTGGTAACACTACGATCAGTAGTGGCACGGTTGCGGGCGGCCCGACACGAAATCTTGGTACAATCACCGGATTCGGGAGCTTCACGGGGGCGCTAGTCAACGACCGCCGCGTCAACGTCACGAACGGCATGCTCAGCGTCGCGAGTGCCTTCACGCAGAATGGCACCGTCACCATCGCTGCCGCCAGCACGCTAAACGTAGCCCCCAATTGGGCCAACGCCGGCACGATTCTCATGAGCGGCGGAATACTCGCCGGGGGCACCACCACCAACAACGCCGGTGCCAGCCTCACGGGCTTTGGAACCATTTCCAACCAGTTCATCAACCTCGGCACGATGACGGCCACCAACGGCACGTTGCTGGTGTTCGACGTGCCGACTCAGTCAGGGACCATAAACATCGTCACTACGGGCGTGTTCCAGGTCAGCGGGGCGTTGACGAACTCCGGCACGATTACCATCAATTCGGGCGGTTCTCTGACCGGCGCCAACATCGTGTTGAATACCGGCACGATCAACGCCAACGCCTCCAGCAGCATCAGCGGCGCGGTCATTATCATCAACGGCGGGATCGTCTCGGGCGGTGCGAGCAACGCGATCAACAGCGGCACGATCGTCGTTAACAGCACGGGCGTACTCCAAAGCCAGTTTCAGACGGCGCTGGACTCCGCCGTGATCACGGTCAACACCAACGGCACATTGCGGTTCAACGTCAGCGCGCAAAACCCAGGCAACGCCATCACTTTAAACAGCGGCGCCATCGTCGAAGCCAACGCGGCCCTGACATTGAACAGCGCCAACGTCGCACTGCCGACGGCAGGGCTGATCGTATTCAATGGCACTTCCGGCATCACGATCAGCAACGCGTATCCCGCACTCACAGGCGACATTACGTTCGATGGAAGCAACACCAACGTCACCATCGGTTCCATAGCCGAAACCGGCGGCTCGCACAGCCTGACGAAGAACGGTACCGGCGCTCTCAACCTGATCGGGGCCGACAGCTATTCGGGCGGCACGGTCGTCAACGCCGGGACACTCAACGCCAATGCGACCGGAGCCCTGGACTCGGCCCCTCTCACGGTCAACGGCGGTGCCGCCAATCTCAACGCCAGCAACACCATGACCGGCGGCGCCACGTCGGTCAATGGCGGCGTGTTGAACGCCAACGCGGTGGGTGCGCTCGGTAGCGGCACGCTCACGATGAACGGCGGGACGGTCGGTATGAACGCGACCAATGCCTACACTGGCTCTGCGGACATGACCGTCGGCTCATTGGCCACGCTGGTCACGACGGTCAAGGGCGGCACACCGTTTGGCGCGGCGACGATCTACAACTACGGCACGCTGGCCATTAGCGGTGTGAACGGTTCGATGGTCGGCAACACCAACAACGTGGTCTTCCAGCCCGGCAGCACGTTGTTTATCGATCAGACCGGCCAGACCAATGGCAGCAGTTACGATCGTTGGGGCGATTCACAAGCGATTGCGCTGAATGGCTCGACATTGATGCTCCGCGGCATTGCCAGCAGTAACGCTGCGGCCGAAACCGTGGGCAATGTCAGTTTTGCTGGCGGAAGCCAGATAGCCCTCACCGATCAGGGAGGCGGCGTCAGCCTCGTCATCAACAGTAACCTGACCCGCGTCGGCCGGGCCACGCTGGACATTGATCCGAGCGCAACACTGACGGGCATCGTACTCAGTGGCAGCGTCAACGCCGCGCGGTTGGTCGTCAACAGCCCGCTGGCCACCAGCAATGGCATGGTTGCCGCGTATTTTGTGGATGTGGCAAACAACACGTTCCTGAATTACGTGCGGTCGGGAAGCTCGACCGGCTTGGTGGACGCTGTCGCCACCGTAGCCGATATCGATACGGCTGTCGCCACCAACAACGTGCTGGTGCAAGGCTCCAGCGGAAACCAAGTGAGCCACGATTTGAGCCTGTGGTCGTTGCGCGCTCTGAAGGACATCGCCAGCACCGGCGGGCAACATACCATCACCGACGGCAGTGGGGGGTTGATCATCGGCGGCAACTTCACGGTCAGTCCGAATCTCGCGTTCAATTCGGCTGAAGCGCTGGTCTTTGTCAGTAGCGGCAATACCGGTACGCTGGCCGGCAATATCAGCGGCAGCAACGGCTTCACGAAATTTGGTATGGGCAATCTTGTCCTCAGCGCCAGCGCCAATACGTTTAGCGGTCCCACGACGATCAACGAGGGATTGCTCCGCGTCGTCACTGGCGGCAACGGCCTGGCCAATACCAATGAATTAACCGTCGGCAACGCGGGCACATTCGATATGAACGTGAACCAGGTGATTGGCGGGTTGGCTGACTTGGGGACCGTGACCAACAGCACGGCCATCGCGCGCTCGCTGACCATCCTCAACACCAACACGTTTGTCTTCTCCGGCACGATCGCTGGTCCGCTTAGCCTGACCAAACAGGGCCTCGCGACGCAGACGCTGGCGGGGGCGAACAGTTACACGGGCCAGACAACGGTCGCGGCGGGCACACTGCTGGTGCATGGGTCGCTCAACAACGCCGGAGGAACAGTCACCGTGAACTCCGGCGCGACGCTCGGCGGCACCGGCACCGTCAGCCGCGCCGTTGTGGTCAACGCGGGCGGCGCCATCCTGGTCAACAACGGTGCAGCGCCGTTCACGCTGAATGGCGGGTCAGTGTTTAACAGCGGCGTGATTACTGCCAACCTCGGGCAACTGATTATCGGTGGCGTGTTCACCAACGCCGGTACGTTCAGCGCGCTCAACGGCAGCGTGGGCACGATCTCCTCGGCGATGTTCAATTCCGGAAGTATGCTCCTGGATGCCAGCACCCTGAATGCGGCGCTGTCGTGGCGCAACACAGGCACACTGAACCTGGTGAACGGCACGCTCCTCGGCGGTGCTCTGACCAACGCGGGCAGGGTCAGCGGGTCGGGCACAATCGGTTCGTCTGTCATCAACAACAGCGGCGCGACCATCACTGCTTCCGGCGGAGGCACATTGACATTGACGGCCATCCCCCTCCAGAACGGCCTCGTCAATATCCTTGGCACCCTCAACGTAGCCTCCGCTTGGAGCAACGGGAACGCGGGCACGGTCACCATCAATGGCGGCGTCCTCACGGGCGGCACATTCACGGTGGATGGCGCGGTCACGGGCAACGGTACCATCTCTGCGAACATGGTGATCGGCAACGCCAAGACGGTCACCGTCAACGGTGGGCAGATGAACCTCACCGCGTTGACCACGATGGGCGGCGGAATCATCAACGGCGGTCCCGGGGTAAATAATTTTGGAACAATGTCGGGGGCCGGTACCATTAGCGCTACATTGGCTAATACCGGTTATATTCGCGCCACGAACGGGTTGCTGTTCGTGCAAACATTGGCTGGCAATCAGGCGGCAGGCATCCTGGAAGCCAGCGCGGGTGCAACATTGGCTATCAATGGGACCACAGCATGGCTGAACAACGGCCAGCTCACTGTCTCGGGTGGCACGGTCATCGGCGGCGCCATCAGCAATAACGCGTCCAAAGTCATCAGCGGCTTCGGCACCATTAGTCCCAATGTCTATAACAGTGGCCAGGTCCTGGTGAACAATCCCGGCCAGGTGCTCACCTTGAACAATTCCCTGGTCAACCTCGCCGGCGGCGTTGTCGCTGCCAACACAGGCAGCCTCGCCATCAACGGCACTTTCACCAATGCTGGCACCTTGAACATGGTCCATAGCGTTGGGACGTTCTCGGGCGCTGTCGTCAACAGTGGTGCGTGGATCACGGATCCGACGATCAATGTTTTCCAGAACACGTACACGGTCACCAGCAGCGGGTTCATACAGTCCAGCGCTGGCGACGTGTACATCTTCACCAACAACGCGACGACGGCGGCCAATTTCATCAACGTGAGCACCAACAAGTCCCAATACGACACCCGGGCCAGTGATTTCGTGTTCGCCAATACGTTGGGTCTCACACAGGTATTTGCCGCCGCGGGCCACGACTTCGGACCGGCGGCGTCGATGGCCACGAACCGGATCGAAGGCCTCAACGCCGATCCCTTCTCACTCCCTCAGTACAGCAACAACTTTGCGCTCGGCACGCTGGAAATCTCGGACTTCACCACCGTACGGGTGACCGACGCGTTCAGTACGCTGGGCCCCGGTACGAATGACGGGTTCGAAGCCGCCCTCTATTTGGACAATCTCTTCCTCGGGTCGAATTCATTGCTGCTGATCGGAAGTAATGTGCAGCTCTATTTCATCAATTCCAACAGCTGGAGCATGGCCAACGTCCAACTCGAGGGGAATCCGAACTTCGATAACTCCCTCAACGGGATACACCAGCTTGCGGTCATACCCGAGCCGAGTGTCGTTCTGCTGTGGTTGAGCGGCATCACCACTCTCTGCGCCGCCCGCCGGCGGCAAGCGCGTGCCCGGCAATAGCATCGGGTCCATCGAGTGCCGGCGGTGGCGCCCAGTCGGTCGTGATTTCCAGTCGTGACAACCCCGGCTCGACAGGTAAACTGCGGGCATGCTTTACGGCCAAACGCCGAAGTGGATTGACTGGCTGGACCGCCGGATGCCGGGTTTCGGAATCCCCAACCTCGCCCTGTACCTTGTCGCGGCACAAGTCTGCGGTTTTTTTCTGACGTTGGCCAATCCGAACGCGATCGGGCTTCTCATTCTTGATCCCTCGCTGGTGCTAAAGGGCGAGGTCTGGCGATTGATCACTTTTCTGGCGGTACCGCAGACACTGAGCGCGCTGTGGATGGTATTGGCGCTCTACTTTCTGTATTTCATCGTCAATATCATTGAAGAAGAGTGGGGCGAGTTCCGCACCACATTATATGTGTTGGTGGCGGTGCTACTAACCATTGCTTTTTCTTGCACCTTTCAAGTGCGGATCTACAGCACCGTGGAGCTTGGATCGACGCTTTTTCTGGCCGCCGCGACGATTGCGCCAGAGATGCAAATCCTTTTGTTTTTCGTCCTTCCCGTAAAAATGAAATGGCTGGCGTGGTTGTCGGTTGCTGGCATTGTCTTTTTTCTGATTTTCGGAACGATGTTGAGCCGTTTGTATTTGGTGGCCATGTACGCCAATTATCTACTGTTCTTCGGACCGTATTTTGCGGGACGGCTCAAGGCCTTTTACCGGAGAAAGAAATTCCGGCAGGAAGTCGCGGCTGGTCGCATCCATAGAGACGAACCAACGGAATAACATGCAGACCCCGATGAAATACCGGCGCTTTGGCCGCACCAACCTCTCCATGCCCGTCATTTCGTGCGGGGGAATGCGCTACCAGCATTCATGGAAAGACGAGGATGCCAGCGGCATCACCGCCGAGGGCCAGGCCAACCTCGAAGCGACCATCCATCGCGCGCTCGAGTTGGGCATCAACCACATTGAAACCGCGCGCGGTTACGGCACGTCCGAGTTGCAATTGGGCAAAATCCTGCCGCACTTGCCGCGCGAGCGGATGATCATCCAAACGAAAGTCAGCCCGTGCGCCGATCCGAAGGAATTCCTGGCCACGTTCAACCAATCTATGGAAAACTTGCAACTCGACCATGTTGACCTGCTGGGCCTCCACGGTATTAATAACGAAGAGGTGCTTGATTTTGCCATGCGTCGCGGCGGTTGTCTTGAGGTCGCCCGACAGCTCCAGAAGGAAGGCCGCGTCCGTTTCATCGGATTCTCGACGCACGCCGTACCGCGCGTGATTGCCAGGGCCATCGAATCGGGCCAATTCGATTACGTCAACCTGCACTGGTACTTCGTTAATCCACTGAATTGGTCGTCGGTGCAGGCGGCGACGAAACACGACATGGGCGTGTTCATCATCAGCCCGAACGACAAAGGCGGCATGTTGCAGAATCGCCCGGCGAAAATGGCGGAGTTGTGTGCGCCACTGACGCCGATACAGTTTAACGACCTCTATTGCCTCGCGCGACCCGAAGTGCACACGCTCAGTTGCGGCGCGGCGCGTCCCGCCGATTTCGATGAGCATATTGCCGCGCTGGAGTTCTACGGTCGCGAAGCTGAAACGATTGCGCCCGTGGAACGCCGTTTGCGCACGGAAATGGAACGGGTGCTCGGAGCCGATTGGTGCTCGCATTGGACCGAGGGTTTACCGGAGTACTCGGAAGCTCCCGACCAGGTGAATGTTATCGAAATCCTGCGGCTCTGGATGTATGTGAAATCCCTCGATCTCGTGGAGTGGGGGAAGATGCGATATAATTTACTGGGCAATGCGGGCCATTGGTTCCCGGGTGAAATGGTCAGCAAGATTACCGACGAACAAAAACTCCGATCGGCCATCTCTGAAAGCCCGTTCGCTTCAAGGATCCCGGAAATTCTCCGAGAAGCCCATGAGCTATTGTTTACCGAGCCAAAGAAGCGACTGAGCCAGAGTTGAGTTGGCAACTAGGATGCCAACGGAATGGCGTTCTCGCGTGCGAGTTTGCGCAACGCATTGACCGCCACCCCAAAAAGTTCGGGCCCGCTGAAGCCGGAAGATTGTCCTGCGATCGCCAGGTGTGGTTCGAAGCTCAAAAATCCCTTATAGTCATTTGCGCAGGCATCCTTCAGAATCTCGGCAATGTGTCCATTACCCTCGCCCGCCGGTACAACCTTGCCGCTGTCGAGGAGGGCGTCCTTAATATGGATATGCACCGTGTACGGTTTCAGGAGCGGCCAGTTGTCGAGGGGGTCTTCACCGGCCTGGACGAAGTTGGCGAAGTCGAAGGCCGCACGGAACTTGGGCGAGTCGAGGTTCTGGTGCAGGTCGAGGCATGACGCGCCAAGTTCACCGTAGATGTGCCGCTCGTTTTCGTGAAGGAGGACCGGACGGCAGGACCGGACATAGTCGATCTTTTCTTGAAGGCGATGCAGGACTTTCGCTCGTCCGTTCGGGAAAGCTCCGTAGTAGCTAAAGATGCGAACGAACGGCGCGTCGAAGAATTCCGCGAGCTCGACGGCGAGTTTGAAACGCTCGAAATGCGGCCCGAATGGCTCGCTCAGCTTGACCTTTCCAATAGGCGAACCGATGCCAATCACGCCCAGGCCGTTGTCCGTGAGCTTTTGCTTGATTTCTGCGCGCATCGATTTGTCGAAATCAAGGACGTTCCTGCCATCCACGCCGCGCAACTCAACGTGAGTGACACCTTGTCGTTTACACTCGGCTATCTGGACATCCAAGTCCGGCGAGATCTCGTCGGCGAACGCGGCTAGGCCGAGCATAGATTCTCTTTGGTGAAGACAAAACTTTGCTGGAGTGAGTCGAAGGGATCGCCGGGACAGGTGTCCTGCTCAATGCAAAACCATTCGCAGCCAGCCGCTTCTGCGGCCGCGATGATTCGCTTCCAATTCAGATTGCCGTTGCCGATCTCCGCGAAGGTCGGCTTGTTCTCGGCGTTCACGGCGTAATCTTTCATGTGCAGAATCGGCAGCCGATTTTTGAGCCGGTCGCACCATTCGACGGGATCACCGCCGCCATTCTGCACCCAATACGTGTCCGGCTCGCCCTGCAAGTAGCGGGGGTCGGTTTCGTCGAAGAGGATTTCCAGAATGGGCTTGCCGCCCAACCGGCGGAACTCGATTTGGTGGTTGTGATAACACAACACCTGCCCTGCCTCATGGAGCACTTCGCCCGCGGCATTGAGCCGCGCCGCAAACGTTTTCACATCGGCGAGTGTGTCGAACTTGATCCCGGCAGGCCAGGCGTAGGCAGTGATTTGGCAAGCCAGTTTCTGAAGCCGCTCGACGACACGTTGCGGCTCATTCAGGATCATGTTCCCATCTTCATGTGTCGCGCAGCAGGTCAGGCCCTCGTTCTTGAGCAGGGCGACCAATTTGGTTTCCTCCATCGGGCCGAGGCCGCTGATTTGCACAGCTTCGTAACCGATCGCGCGAATTTTTTTCAGCGTCTTGGCGATTTCGGCCGGCGTCTTCGCGAAATCACGGACGGTGTACAGTTGAGCGGCAATTTGTTGAATTCTCATCGTTTGTAGGAGGCGGCCAGATCGTCGGTGATCACGCCGGGAGGGCGTTTGGCTCCCCGCTTGAATCGTGAGGTGTCGATCTTGCCTTGCAAAAATTCTTCGTAGGCGGCGGCGTCCAGTGGCAGTTCAATGGTCTGGTTTTGGGCCGAAGAAAGCACGATGGCGTTGGCCAGTTCGACCGAATGAATTCCCTCGGGTGCCGGCGCGATGAGTGGTTGGCCATCGAGAATGGCATCGACGAAATTCTGCAGCACCTCGACGTGTTGGCCGCCACGGTCGGGGAAAGTAAACTTGAACTCCCTGGTCGCTGGAGCCGCAAAAGGTTTGGTTGCGGCGCGGCTGAACTCGCCCATCGGCGTTTCATTCCGGGTGAAGCTGAGCACATCGTTCTCAAACACCAGTCGCCCGTTTTCGGCGGCGACCTCGAGCCGGTTTGTGCCGGGGGCCTCGCCTGTGGACGTGATAAATACGGCGGTCGCGCCGTCGGCGTATTCGAAGCACGCGGTCACATCGTCTTCCACCTCGATGTCGTGATAGCGACCGAGTCCGCAGAATCCGCGCACGCGCTTCGGCATCCCGAAGAACCACTGGAAAAGATCGAGATTGTGGGGGCACTGGTTGAGCAGCACACCGCCCCCCTCGCCGGCCCAGGTCGCACGCCAACTACCGAGCTTGTAATACGCCTCGGGGCGAAACCAGTTAGTGATGATCCAGTTGATCCGGCGAATCTGACCGAGTTCGCCAGCCTGGATAAGTTCACGAATTTTCTTGTAGCAAGGGTCGGTGCGCTGTTGAAACATGATGGCGAAGATAAGTTTCGGGTCTTTCCGCGCGGCGATAAGCCGTTCGCAGTCGGCCTTCTGGACGGAGATCGGTTTCTCCACCAATACATGTAGGCCGGCCTGCAAGGCGTCGATGCCGCTGACGGTATGGTCGAAGTGCGGTGTGGCAATGAGCACGGCATCGACGGCACCGGAACGAATCAGTTCGTTACTGCGAGTGAAGCCTTTGGCCTGCGGGAAGCGCGCGACTTTTTCCGGGGCTGGATCGCATACGGCGGCGACTTCACAACGGTTGATCTTGCCGGACATGATGTTATCGGCATGTCCCACGCCCATATTGCCGAGGCCAATGATTCCCAAGCGAACGGATTTCATAAAACTCGCTATTGCGAGCCTCTTTCATCCTATGCCACCAGCGGCACGTCAAGCGCGTTTTCCCAGCAAAGGCCTGGCGAATATGGTTGACAGTATCCCGCCATTCTGCAATCATTTGCATTGAAGCGAGTGTTTTCAGCTAAACCAGCAGTGGGATGAGGCACATGGGAGCTATTTGTCTTAACAACGAAGCGATTTGGCCTGTCTCCTGCCGGTCAATTATCATCCTGAAAGGAGGCCAAAGAGCTTGAGTGGTCGAAGGCGTATCCTACTACGGATGCGGTGGTTATAACAGAAACTTGTTCAGCGGTTGCGAGCCGCTGACGGGATAGTGAAAAACAAAAAGAGGCGAAAGGTGAGGGTAGCAAAATGAATGGGATCAGTAAATTCATCGGAAGTTCAGTATGCGCGGTGGCGTTTCTGTTTGCCGTGGGCGAAGTGTCGGCGGCAAACCTTATCGCGAACCCCGGCTTTGAAACCGGAACTACGGCGAGTTGGTTGACATTGGGTACGGGCGTAGGGGCCACCATTACGGTCCAGACTCCGGATAACGGTCCTTCGGCAGCCGGATCGTTTAATGCGTACATGACCAATTCGATTGCAGCCAACAACCTGGCGCTGCAGCAGAGCACGCCGAACGGCAGCGCGGTCCCCGGATTGGTGAACTATTCGTTCGATCTGAAGTTTGGTAGTTCGCTTAACGGCGGAGTCTTCTTCGTTCATATATGGGACGTAAACTCGGTTGGCGGAGTTATCGATCAAGGCCCCGGACTGCTTCAGCCTAACGTTGCCAACGACGGCAATTGGCACACGTTCGCTGGTTCGTTCACGGCTCCGGCGACTGTGAATCATCTGGAAATCGAGTTCGATTGCACGACGGGAGCAGCGGCTGGCAGTGCGGAATCAATGCACGTCGACAATGTGTCGCTCACCCAGGCGGTACCCGAACCGACGACCGTGACGCTGGTCGGTCTTGGATTGTTTGGCGCCGTTGCGTTCGGACGCAAGCGCAAGTCGTAATTCAAGCTTTTGTGTGGGAGGGCCCAGCCGCGCGGCGGGCTCTCCCAACATTGGCCCACTGTTGAATGGCATACGTCCACCTAAATCGTGGACGTTTTTCATGCTCACATTGCAACAGCACAATTCTTATCTGAATCCAGTGCATGATTAGTTCACTGGCGACCCGTCGCTTGGGAAAATCCGGGATTGAGATCTCCGTCATCGGAACCGGCTTGTGGGCAGTCGGCGGAGGTTGGGGACCGGTAGATGACCAGCAGGCACTCGGCGCCATTGACGCCTCACTGGAAGCCGGTATCAACTTTTTCGACACCGCCGACGTCTATGGCAATGGCCACAGTGAGGAATTGCTTGGCAAAGCCATGCGGGGGCGGCGGGAGCGATTTGTGGTGGCAACCAAGATCGGTTGGGCCGGCTATGACGGCAAGAACAACCGCTCTCAGTACGATAGCGTGGACAAACTGATCGCGGGTGTCGAGGGGAGCCTGCGCCGGTTACAGACGGACCGCATCGATCTGATCCAGAACCATATTTTCTATCGCGAGCCGAACACGGACATCTTTATCGAGGGCTTCCAGCGGCTGCAGCGCGACGGAAAGGTGCGCGCCTACGGCCTAAGCTCGAGCGATTTCGCTTTCATCAAGGAGTTCAACCGCAATAGCCAGTGCGCGACGTTGCAGATTGACTACAGCCTCCTTAATCGAACGCCGGAGAGCGAGATTTTCCCGTATTGCCAGACGAGCAACATCGCCGTGATTGTTCGCGGAGCCCTGGCGATGGGCATTCTCGCGGGTAAATTCACTTCCGAGACGCGATTCTCCGAGGGTGACTTTCGTCGCAACTGGCACGAAAACCCTGATGAGCGACGCGTATTCCTGGAAGACCTCGACAAGGTCGAACGCCTGCGCTCGCTCGCGAACGGTCGCACGTTGTCCCAACTCGCGCTGCGTTTTGTCGTTGATCACCCCGCCGTAGCGACGGTCATCCCCGGCGCGCGTTCGCCCAAGCAGGCGCGCGAGAATGTGAAGGCGGGTCTCCTGCCCGCACTCACGCCGGCGGAACGTCAGCAAATCGATTCCGTTACTCCACCGGGAGGCGGCCGCAAGATCTGGCCAGCGTAAACCTCCCGATCATGAATCCGAAACGTATTGCGTTGATTTTTTCCACAATTTTGGTCGCGATCCCCATGCATGCGGCTTCCTATTACCCAACCCGACTGGACGACCCCAAAGCGGCTTATTTCACGCGGGAGAACTTCCCGGTGCATGCCGATGGCATCGCGGACGACGCCGACGCCTTGCAGCAGGCCATCGACCGTGTCCAGGAAACGGCCCACCAGGGCATCGTCTTCATTCCCGAGGGGCAATATCGCCTCGGCAAGACCGTTCATGTCTGGAATGGCATCCGCCTCATCGGGTATGGCAGTCGCCGGCCCGTCATTATTCTTGGCGAGAATACCCCCGGCTTTCAGGAGGGCGATGGCAAGTATCTGGTGCATTTCGTGAGCGACCGGCCGAAAGAGGACCTGCCCATCCGCGATGCCAACCCGGGCACGTTCTACACCGGGATGAGCAATATCGACATTGAGATTCGGGACGGCAACCCGGCCGCCGTGGGTATCCGCTTTCACGTGGCGCAGCACTCCTACCTTGCGCATATCGACTTTCGCATCGGCTCGGGCCGGGCGGGCATCGAGGAAGTGGGCAACGAAGCAGAAGACTTGCATTTCTTTGGAGGTGAGTTCGGCATCACAATGCACAAACCCTCACCCAGCTGGCCGTTCCTGCTGATCGACTCCTCGTTTGAAGGCCAGCGCAAAGCAGCCATTGAGACCGAGGAAGGCGGGCTCACCATCATTCGCAACCAGTTCAAAAGCGTGCCCACCGCTATCGCCGTCCGCGAAGACCGCGCCGAGGAACTCTGGATGAAGGATTCGCGCCTGGAAGACGTTACGGGTCCAGCGCTGATCATTAGCGACGAGCACAACGCACGGACCGAGATCAACCTCGAGAATGTCATCTGCGCGCGCGTCCCGGTTCTCGCTAGCTTCCGTGAAAGCGGGAAGACAATTGTGGGCACCGGCTCGGTGTATCAGGTCAAGGTATTCACGCACGGCCTGCACATCGCCGATCTTGGCGCCACGCCGGAAATCAAAACCACTTGTGAGACTGTCCCATTGCCGTCGCTACCGCCACCGGTCAAGTCAGACATCCCCGCACTGCCTCCCGCCGACACGTGGGCCAATATCCGGGCGCTCGGCGCCAAGGGCGACGGACAGACAGATGACACAACGGCATTCAAGGAAGCCATCGCCAAACATCGCGCGATTTACCTGCCGTCGGGCCGTTATCGCGTGACCGATACGCTCACGCTCAATCCGGATACTGTCCTCGTCGGCCTGCATCCGTTCGCGACACAACTTGTGCTCACGGATTCCACACCCGCGTTCGTGGGCCTTGGCGGGCCCAAACCGTTGCTCGAAACTCCCAAAGGTGGATCCAATATTGTCACCGGCATCGGCTTGGACACGGGGATCAACAGTCGCGCGGTGGCCGCCAAGTGGATGGCCGGGAAGGATTCGTTGATGAATGATGTCCGTTTCCTCGGTGGCCATGGTATGTACAATCCCGACGGCACACGCCTGGTAGTTTACAACAATAACCGTACCGGCGATCCCGACGCGGCGCGACGATGGGATTCCCAGTACTGGAGCCTTTGGATTACCGACGGCGGCGGCGGAACTTTTAAGGACATCTGGACGCCGAACTCATTCGCCCAGGCTGGCGTCTACATTTCTGATACCGTGACCGAAGGCCGTATCTATGCGATGTCCAGCGAGCACCACGTCCGCAACGAGGTGAAGTTGCGCAATGTCTCCAACTGGCAGATCTACGCCCTGCAAATGGAAGAGGAGCGCGGGGAAGGCCCCAACTGCCTGCCTGTGGACATCGACAACTCGAAGAATATCACGTTCGCCAATCTCTACCTCTACCGCGTTGCCAGCAACGCTCCATTCCCGTATGCGGTGAAACTCACCTCCTCCCGCGACATTCGCTTTCGCAACGTTCACGTTTACAGCCCCGGCAAGTTCACATTCGACAACACCATTTTCGACCAAACTCACAACGTGGAAACTCGTTCGCGAGAGATCGCATCCCTGAACATTTCCGGCAATCCGCCTCAAACTCCACCGACACATGAGTCACTAGTTCTGGCACCCGGGGCGAAGGTCGAGAAACTTGCCGGTGGGTTTAATAATATCGACGGAGCCACAGTCGATGCCGCGGGAAATGTTTATTTCATTGATGCGCGTTTTCAGCGCATCTACCGGTGGGCGCCGGAAAGTCATGCCGTGACGCTTCTCCGCGACAGCCCGCTGGAACCGGTTGGGTTGGTGTTCGACAAGTCTGGCAATCTTCTGGTCGTGACACGCCTAGGCCAGGTGTATGCGTTTCAGCCGGGTGGCCATGAGGACGAGATCACCGTTCTCCAGCCCGTGGCTGCGGCTCCGCGTCCTGGGCTTGTGCCGGTTCTGCCGATTAGCCGCTGGCGCGATGCGCACGACTTCATAAAGGTCAACACCCAGCCGGCGCCACTGCACTATCTCTCGCCCGACGGCACCACCTTCATCCCGTCCGTGGAAGATCCACGGAACTCCCGCCCGACGAGAGTCTTCTTTTCAACGACCGATTTGACCCGGGCGTACGGATTGGCCGCGGCCCCGACGAATCAGCCCTTTTACGTAGCTGACGAGTTTGGACAGAAGACGTGGGCTTTCAGCGTGCTGCCCGATGGCACGCTTGCCAACGCCAGGCTTTTTGCCGAGGAGGGCGAGGCTGGCATCACAACCGACACCGATGGAAATGTTTATGTCGCAGCCGGCAACGTCTTCGTCTTCGACCGGTCAGGCAAGCAGGTCGACTTGATTGAAGTGCCGGAACGTCCGACCAGTCTCGTGTTCGGCGGCAAAGATCGACGAACTCTTTTTATCACAGCGCGCAGCTCGCTTTATGAGGTACGGACCAGATTCAAAGGTCCGTAAAAAACTTCGGAAAGCTTTCGTGTCCAGTGATATAGTATTCCGTTGACGGGACGGGATTGATGTGTTGAATCGATTAGACTTGCCTTATGAATCGCTTGTTTATTACAATCGTTTGCATAGTGGGAATTTCGAGGGTTTATGTAATGTCGTTCGGGATTAAGAAATCGCTGTCATCACTCGCCGTCTGCGCTCTATTGGTCTTCGGGCTCTTTAGCAGTTGGACTTCCTCCATTTACGCGGTTACCAACCTCGTCTTCAGCGACGAATTCAACGGTGCCGGCACTAATGTGGATACCACAAAGTGGGGGTTTGATCTGGGCAATACCAGCAGCATTGCGGGTGGGGGCTGGGGCAACAATGAAAAGGAGACCTACTCCGCCGCCGCCAAGAATGCTTTCGTCTCGAATGGTGTGCTCCACATAGTCGCCCTCAATGACGTGGGAGGGGGTGCCCCCTATAGTTCTGCCCGGCTAAGAACATTGGGTCTATTCTCGCTTACATATGGGCGGATTGAGGTCCGCGCCCGGCTCCCCCGGGGATCTCCGTATTGGTGGCCGGCGATTTGGATGCTGGCAACCAATTATTCAGGTACTACCGGGCCTACCAACTCATGGCCTGAGTGCGGAGAGATCGACATGGTGGAGAGTAAGGGAGCTACTCCGCTGACAAACTTTTTTACCCTGCACAAGGATGGCGCCGGTAATCAGGGCGTCGACATATCAGCTCAAGTGAGATATACTTTCCCGTCAGGAGACGCCAACACCAATTTTCATACTTACGTTACCGAATGGAACACCAATTCCTTCCATGTTTCCATCGATAGTAACACGGTCCTCTACAGCAATGGCGGGACTATAAACAATTGGTCGAGTTCCATTGGCCCGTTCCCGGCGCCTTTTAATCATCCGTTCTACATCATCATGAACCTGGCTGTTGGTGGCAATTTCGTGGGCAATCCCGGCACTGCGACGATTAACGCCGCGACTACATTCCCCGGTGACATGCAGATTGATTACATTCGCGTTTACCAGGATGGTCCAGCGCCACCACTGGGCCCCCCATTACTCCTGTCTGTCGCGCCCAGCAATGGCTGCGCGAGCGGCGGGACGGCGATTACTCTTACCGGGACCAATTTCCAAAACACCGCGACGGTCACCATCAATGGTGTGAACGCCACCGCTGTCACGGTTGTGAATACCAATACGATAACAGCCATCACGGGTGCCAATGCAGCTGGAACGTACAACATAGTACTCAAGTGTACGAACCAACCTCCGACAACACTTACCAACGGATTTACCTACCTTGGCCCACCTCTTTTTGCAGGACCGGGCACTGTTACCCCGGCCGTCGAAGGCGCAACGTTGACCTGGTCCGCTGCATCGGGTTCCCCACCCTTTACCTACGGCGTATACGAAGCGACCAATAGCGGAGGCGAGATCAACCCGCTGTTGACCACCAACGCCCTGTCGGCATTCATTTCCCTGTATCCGGGGAGCAACAGCCCGATTACCTACTTCTTCAAAGTTAAGGCGACCGATACCTGCAGCGCCACTGACACCAACCAGGTTGAACTGTCCGTGCAGCCGCTTCTCAACCCGAACAGCAGCCAGGTCGGTGACGGGATTCCCAACGGCTGGAAGCAACAGTATGGCTTTAGTCCATTCGACAACACCGTTGCTGCTGCGGATCCTGACGGCGATGATCTTTCGAACTTGCAGGAATTCCAGTTGGGAACGAATCCATTGGACAATAACTCCCCGTTCCACGTTACGGCAGTTACCCTGCAGGGTTCAGACGTGCTTGTCTCGTGGCAGTCGGTCGGTGGCATGACGTCCGCCGTGGAATCCACACCTGCCCTCGGTGGCAGCTATTCGAATATCAGCGGCAATATTATCATCACGGGCTCTGGCCTGACGACGACGAACTACCTCGACCCGGGCGCCGTCACCAACGCGCCGCTTCAGTTCTATCGTATTCGCTTGATCCCCTGATGGCCGAAGAAGCCGTTTTTTGTTAGATCGTCCCTAGCGCGCGTCCCTCAGCGATTCACGGACACGTCTTTCAAACTCCTCGCAGCAGGCGAAAACGTCCATGTAGAAAGTGTTGAGTCTTTCGTCTTCGACCTCAACCCGAGCATTCTTGTAGTGGTGGGGACACCTCATCTGGGAGACCGTCGTCGCGTAATGACGTCTGATTCGTTCAGCAGTCGTCTCGGTTCTTGCTATCAATCCAAACCTCGCATTTGGACCCTGCCGACGGGAACAGAGTGTAAGACAAGAAGCACTCGCCTGCTTCTTCGGCCGCTTTGAGTAACAAACAACTGAGTGCCTGTCCAGAGAATTCTTGTTGGAGCTGCCACGCAAAATTCGTTTCTCGATTGAATTCCGCCTCCGGTGCCGGATCGCTGGTCGTAGACACTGCAGCGACCTCGTCTTATGATGAACTTTTTGATTGCTCGCAGATAGGGCTGTAAATCCGATTCGCAAACCTGTATGCATTCTGGTTGCCATGCCGCATGCATTCATCCGGTGTCTCAAATTCCGTTTCGGCAGTCTCGCGATTTTGGTTTCGCTTGCCGTGTCCGTCAACGGGGCTGCCGGAACGGTCGAGCAGTGGGGAGTTTTTGACATCCCGCTCTCTGGCTCGACCAATGGCAATCCCTTTGTGGATGTCCAGTTTTCTGCACGCTTTTCGTTCTCTACCTCGACGGTCGAAGTGGTTGGCTTTTACGACGGCGATGGGATTTATCGAGTACGGTTTATGCCTGACAAGCCCGGTCACTGGCGCTACACGACACACAGTAACCGGCCCGAACTCGACGTGAAAACGGGTGAGTTTGTTGTCACCTCACCCACGGGAAGCAACCACGGGCCGGTCCAGGTAGCTAACACGTACCACTTTGCTTATGGCGACGGCTCGCCGTTCCGTCCGATTGGCACAACTTCTTACAACTGGGCGCACATGGCGGACGCGTTGGAAGAGCAAACACTCGCCAGTCTCGCGGCCGCGCCCTTCAACAAGATCCGCATGTGCATTTTTCCAAAACATAACCCGGAAAGCACGAACGAACTGGCGCTTTTCCCGTTTGCCGGGACACCGCCGAAGTCCTGGGATTTTTCCCGCTTCGATCCGCGATTCTTCCAACACCTCGAAAAACGTGTCGGCGATCTCTGCGACCGGGGCATCGAGGCGGAACTGATTCTATTCGATCCTTACGACAAGGGCCGTTGGGGTTTCGACCGTATGCCGGTGGAAGTGGATGACCGGTATGTTCGCTACCTCGTCAGCCGCCTGGCCGCCTATCGCAACGTCTGGTGGTCACTGTCCAACGAATACGATTTCAACAAGCAGAAGAAGGAGTCGGATTGGGACCGTTTGTTCCACGTCTTACAAGCCGCGGATCCCTACGGCCACCCGCGCTCCATCCACAATGGCTTCCTCATTTACAACAACACACAACCGTGGGTCACGCACGCTAGCATCCAAAACGGGTCGGCAGTGGAAGATGCGGGTCGCGCCGAGTTGTATCGCGACGTATATCGTAAACCGGTCGTTTACGACGAGGTGAAATACGAGGGGAACATATGGAAGCGCTGGGGCAACCTTTCCGCAGAGGAAATGGTGTTTCGCTTCTGGCAGGGTACCGTCGCAGGCACCTATGTGACCCACGGCGAAGTCGTGACGAACGAACAACATATACTGTGGACCTCCGAAGGGGGTAAACTCCATGGGCAGAGTCCTCCACGGCTTGCGTTCCTCCGCCAGGTGCTCGCGGAAAGTCCGGCGACCGGCATCGACCCGATTGACAAATGGCAGGACTCAAACATGGGCGGCAAACTCGGTGAGTACTATCTGCTCTATTTTGGCAAGCAGACACCGACGTCGTGGCCCTTTGAACTCTACAAGGACCGCATTGCCAACGGCATGAAATTCACGGTTGAGGTGCTGGACACATGGGCCATGACCACCATGCCGGTCGAAGGTGAGTTCGTGGCGAAGAAGAAGGATAACTATCATTTCGTCGACGAGAAAGGCCGCGCCGTCCCCCTGCCGGGAAAACCCTACATGGCAGTGTGTATTCGCCGCGTGCGGGAACCTGTAGGTTCAAGTTTGAAGGGCACACCACCACCGGCGGATGTGACACCGGAATAACAAATGCTCGTCCTTTCTTAGCCAGGGAGACTTGCAATGCGCATTGTGGAAATCCGCGAAAAGACAGTTTCCATCGCCTCGGCCATCACCAATGCGTACATCGATTTTTCAAAGATGACCTGCTCGGTAGTCGCGTTGATTACGGATGTGGTGCGCGACGGAAAGCCGGTGGTTGGCTATGGTTTCAATTCCAACGGTCGCTATGGCCAGGGAGCATTGATGCGCGAACGCTTTTTTCCGCGACTGATGGCCGCCAATCCCAGGGCGTTGGTGGATGAGACCGGGGAGAACCTGGATCCTTTCCGCATCTGGACCACATTGATGACCAACGAAAAGCCCGGGGGGCACGGGGAACGTTCCGTCGCAGTGGGCACCATCGACATGGCGGTGTGGGATGCTGTCGCCAAGATCGACGGGAAGCCGCTGTACCGACTGCTGGCGGACCGCTATCGCGGGGGACAGGCAGATGACAAGGTCTGGGTCTATGCTGCTGGCGGTTATTATTATCCCGGTAAAGATATGACCGCTCTGAAGAACGAGATGAAACGCTATCGCGATCTCGGCTATCAGGTAGTGAAAATGAAAATCGGCGCGGTTCCACTCGACGACGACCTCCGCCGCATCGAGGCTGTGCTGACGGTGGTAGGCGACGGTCAATCACTTGCGGTCGATGCGAACGGTCGTTTCGATCTGGAGACTGCCATCGCTTACGGTAAGGCGCTGAAGCCGTACGGACTGTTTTGGTATGAAGAAGCGGGGGACCCTCTGGACTATGCCCTGCAAGCGGAGCTTTCCAAGCATTACGATCTGCCGATGGCGACGGGTGAGAATCTCTTTTCTCACCAGGATGCGCGCAACTTGATCCGTTACGGCGGCATGCGTCCGGATCGCGATTGGCTGCAATTTGATTGCGCGCTGTCCTACGGCCTCGTCGAATATCTGCGCACGTTGGAAATGCTGCAACAGAATGGCTGGTCAACGCGCCGGGTCGTGCCGCACGGCGGCCATCAAATGTCACTCAACATCGCTGCCGGGTTGCATCTCGGTGGCAACGAATCCTATCCGGGCGTCTTCCAGCCGTTCGGTGGTTTCGCGGACGGCATTGCGATTCAGAATGGATTTGTCGGTTTGCCAAATGTCCCCGGTGTGGGTTTTGAAACCAAGGCCGAACTGTTTACGTTGATGAAATCGTTGAGTGACTAAACCATGGACAAACCACGCAGCAAGGCAGCAACCTTATTCGGTCATCTGTATTTTCAGGTAATTCTCGGGGTTTTGCTCGGCGTCATCATTGGCAGAGTAAACCCTGTCCTGGGAGAGTCGCTCAAACCGCTCGCAGACGGGTTCATCAACCTTGTCAAAATGGTGCTGGCTCCGATCATTTTCGGAACAATTGTCGTCGGCATTGCGAAGATGGGGAACCTGAAGGAAGTGGGGCGGGTTGGCGTCAAAGCGCTCATCTACTTCGAAATTGTTTCCACGCTGGCACTCGTCATCGGGTTGGTCGTGGTAAACGTCCTGAAACCGGGAGCCGGAATGAACGTCGATCCCGGTACCTTGGATACAAAAACGCTCGCTCCGTACACTTCCACAGCCAAATCGACAGATGCCGTCAGCTTCTTCCTGGACATCATTCCCACCAGCATCGTGGATGCGTTCGTTAAGGGAAATATGCTCCAGGTCCTGTTGTTTTCGGTGCTGTTCGGCCTGGCGTTGGCGCAACTTCCTGACCGTGGGAAATTGATAGTCGACGTGATCGATTCGGTCCTGCATGGCTTGTTCGGCATCGTGCGTTTTATCATGCGGCTGGCGCCGCTGGCCGCGCTTGGCGCCATGGCTTTCACCATCGGAAAATACGGACTCAACACCCTGATCTCATTCGGCAAGCTGATTGGTTGCGTCTATCTTGCCAGTCTCGCCTTTGTCGTAATTGTCCTCGGCGCCATTGCCCGGATGAACCGCATCTCCCTCTGGAAGTTCCTCAAATTCATCAAAGACGAAATCCTTATTGTTTTCGCCACTGTTTCGACCGAAGCCGTGCTGCCGCAAATGATGTTCAAGCTGGAGCAACTGGGTTGCGCCAAGCCCGTTGTCGGTATGGTGCTGCCAGCCGGCTACACCTTCAACGCGGACGGTACCGCGATCTACTTGACGATGGGGGCGATTTTCGTCGCCCAGGCCACCAACACGCCGTTGACGCTTTGGGAGCAGCTAGTTGTCCTGGGGGTTTTGCTATTCATGTCCAAGGGATCTGCGGGAGTCGCCGGCGCCGGGTTCGTGACCCTCACCGCGACGCTGGCCTCCATGGACAAGATCCCCGTTGCCGGTATGGTATTGTTGCTTGGAGTCGATCGCTTCATCAACGAGGCGCGGGCGGTGACCAACCTTATCGGCAACGGCGTCGCCACCATCACGATCGCCAAATGGGAAAAAGCCTTTGACGCACAACAAGCCACGGCAGTACTGAACGGCGCCGGAGAAAAGTCATGAGTACCCAGAATAAAGTTGTCTTCCTGTTCGACGTCGATAACACGTTGCTCGACAACGATCGCGTTACCGCCGATCTGCGGCGCTATCTGGAAACAAAGGTCGGTGACGAAGGGGCGCATAGTTATTGGGGCATCTTTGAACGGTTGCGAGCCGATCTGGGTTACGCGGATTATCTCGGCGCCCTGCAGCGTTACCGGAGCGAGAACCCGCATGATCCGGGCCTCCTTATGGTTTCCCATTTCCTGATCGACTATCCGTTCGCCAATCGGGTGTTCCCCCACGCCCTCGACGTCATCGAGCACGCCAAGCGATGGGGCCCGGCCGTGATCCTGTCCGACGGTGATGTGGTTTTCCAGCCGCGCAAGGTGGAGCGATCCGGGCTGTTCGAGGCGGTGGACGGCAACGTATTAATCTACGTGCACAAAGAGCAAGAACTCGACGACGTGGCGCGTCGGTTTCCCGCCGATCATTACGTGATGGTTGATGACAAGTTGCGTATTCTGGCAGCCATCAAGAAACTGTGGGGCGAGCGTGTCACCACTGTTTTCGTGCGCCAGGGACATTACGCGGTCGATCCAAAGATTCTGGCAGCTCATCCACCTGCCGACGTCACCTGCAACCAGATCGCCGACCTCCTCGACGACGTGAAATTTTGGGCGCGATTCGTTCACCCCACTGAGAAGGATAACCCATGAAACCAAAAGGGCCTTTACCGGATCCGGAAAAGCAAGAGCAAATCCTTGCCGGGCTTCGACGGGACGCGGAAATCCGGGCGAAGAGCTATCGGGAGCGGGCGTTGCGGATGTTCCCGCATGTCTGCGGGAGTTGCGGGCGCGAATTCTCGGGTAAAAAACTTCGCGAACTCACCGTTCATCACAAGGACCACAACCACAACAACAATCCACCCGACGGTAGTAATTGGGAACTGCTGTGCATCTACTGCCATGATCACGAGCACGAGAAGTACAAACTGAAGGGCTACGTGGACGGGTCGGCATCCGAAATCGCGCTCGAAAAACCACCCATCGCCAACCCGTTTGATAAGCTGGACAATTTACTGCGGGCCAAGACCAAGGGGCCGGACCTCAAGCCTGAATAACAATGGCCCGCAACGTCGTCAGGGTCTGAGTCCCACGAGCACGGCACCAATGGCGATCAGAATGATGCCGGCCCAATTGCGAAGCAGCAGCTTTTCACCCAGGAACATCACGCCAAGCACCGCCACCAAAACCACGCTGAGTTTGTCGATGGGCGCCACGAGGGACGCATTGCCCAGCTTCAACGCGCGGAAGTAGCACACCCAGGACGCGCCGGTCGCCAGCCCTGAGAGGGCCAGAAACAGGTAACTTCGCAGGGGAACAGAATCCAACCGTTGATATTTACCCGTCACACCAAGAATGGCTGCCAACGCCAGCAGGACAACAATTGTTCTCACAAAAGTCGCGAAGTCGGAGTTGATGTCGTGAACCCCCACTTTCGCGAGGATTGCGGTCAACGCGGCAAATACCGCCGATAAAAGCGCCCAAGCCTGCCATGACATGTGAGTTCCTTTCATCTAAATTGCTTCGCGAACAAGGATACCTCACGTTCCGCCCTTGGAAAAGCAAACAGAAGTTCCTCACTCGCTCTAAATGACAACACCGTACCGGTGTGTGATTAGGATTGGCCGACCAGATTGGCACTCTCGCGCGCTTCCACGCGGCGGCGTAGTTTGCGCAGGGCAATTTCCTGGATCTGGCGGACACGTTCGCGGGTTACTTTGAATCTTTTGCCGACTTGCTCCAGCGTGCGTGGTGGTTGCCCATCCAGCCCGAAACGCAACATCAGGATTTCGGCTTCGCGTGCGTCGAGATACTTGATGTGCTCGCGGATCTCCTGCCGCATCGTTTTTACACGAAGCAGCTCGTACGGGGTCAAGGCGCCCTCGTCCTGAACGATGTCACCGAAGCGGCTGTCGTCCTCGTCCCCAATCGGGGCGTCGAGGCTAATGGGGCTTACGCCGAGCTTGCGAAGCGCCGCCACTTTGGCGGCAGGAACTTCCAGGGCCTTCGCCAGTTCGGCATCGCTCGGTTCGCGGCCAAACTTCTCCGTGAGTTTCTGGCTGGCCCGGTTTAATTTGTGCACCTTGTCCACGATGTGAACGGGCAGACGGATTGTCTTCGACTGGTTCGAGAGGGCCCGACGAATCGACTGTTTGATCCACAAAGCCGCGTACGTGGAAAGCTTTGCGCCCTTTCGGGGGTTGAATCGTTCGACGGCTTTCATCAGGCCGATGTTGCCTTCGTTGATCAAATCCAGCAGCGGCATTCCGAAATTCGCGTAGTCGTGGGAGATCTTTACAACCAGACGCAGGTTGGCCTTTATCATCTGCTCGCGGGCGCGCTTGCTGCCGCGCTGGACCTGGGCCGCCAGCTCGTTCTCCTCCTTGCGCGTCAATAGCGGGGTCTTACCTATCTCCCGCAAGTAGAGTTGCAGAGCGTCTCCGTTATCGTTGTATCGGTCAATGACCATAATCTCTTCCTTGAACCCATCACATGCCCGAGTCGACTGGAACAGGTGACAACTACGACACTATCTCCCCTGTTAGATGCAACGTGGCCCAATTTGGTTCAAAACACATGCAGCCATTGGTTACGAATGTCTCCACTCGCCGTTCGACCGAAGCAGAGATAGCGTGGCACGGAGTTGTTGCCCAACGAGTTGGGAGCTTCGACACGAGGACAATTGGCGGGAACCAAAAACGGAAAAAATCACTGCCGAGTGATTCTGAGATGCATGAATCTCTTCCCGCTGGTCGCAATCGGATTGCCTGCGTCGCTGGCCTTGTTGGTCTGGGTTACGCCATCGCTACCAAGTACGGTTTGTATAATGCCGTTGGTGCTCCATGCCCCGCTCGGGTCAGCCGCCGCTTCGACGGTGTAACTCAGGTCGATCGCCGACAGGACTTTGGTGTAGGTCAGTGTCAAGCAACCGCAAGCTGGATCGATGTACGCAATGGGTAGCCCGGTCGTGCCGGCGACATTCGGATTCAAATTCAGCGCGTACTCCAGCAGGTTGACGATTCCGTCACCATCCGGATCCGCAAGGTCGCCACTGATGTTGGGATTGCTGGCATTCGGGCCGAACTCGGCAAGTTGCCAGGCATTAAACGGGGTCGCCACAACTACCGAGACCTGGAATGACTGCGTCGCCAGGTTGCTCGATGACAAGATATTCGTCCCGCCCACGATGGTGACAGTCCCGGAATAGTTGCCCACGGCGGCCGTGGGATTGACGGTCACCGCAAAGACGATGTCGCTGTAGGTTTGACCGGCCGAGAGGATCCCGGGGACGTTCGCAAAAAAAGCATTGGCGACTGCCGCAAGATTGCTACTGGCGGTGAACTGAATGTCATTCAAATACACGTTGTTCGTTGGATTCGTGTTACTCAGAACACCGCTAAAAAAGACCTCGTTGCTTTGCGCGCACGTTTCCGCCGCCGGCGTTAGGACAAACGACAAATCCGCCCGCGCCGCCATGCCGGAGAGCGCCATCATCAAACTGAATAGGAGTAATGATTTCAGGCGCATGATTGACTTTCTCTACCGGCCGATGGCGAACAAAATGGCGTTGTTGATCGCGTACACGGTCCCGTCGACTCCAATTAAAGTGGGCGTGTACGCCTCACCGATACCGGGCGTCAGCGTGAACGTTTCGGAAAGCGTGTTGGAGGTCAAATCCCAGCGGTAGAGTTTGCCATCCTCGCTGCCGGCCAGCACCGACCTCGTGAAGGGATCGACCACCGCCGTGTTGATGCACCACTCCCGGACGCCGGCTTGGCCGGTATTCGGGGTGGGACCGAGTACGGTTAATATCTCCTTCATCACGGTCGCACCGGTGACCGGATCTGTTTCCGTGTCGTTCGGATCCAGGACAGCGACCTTGTTGGATCCGTTTCCTCCGACTCCGGGGTCGGAATAATTATTGTATTTGGTGACCAACAAATACGGCGAACTGCCGTGGTACGAGGAAACAAACGGGGCAGAGACGATGGAGGCTGTGTCGTCCCAGCCGAAGGCCCCAGGAGTTTTCGCCTGGCTCAACAAGCTGTTGAAATGCAGGAGCCACCCGCGATCGTGATTCACACAGCATGAATATTCGAACACGCCGAAGTACACATCGCCGTCCGGCCCGACAGTCGGCGAGGCTGTGCCGTCGTCTGGCAACGCGGCGTCATGAGTTGGGAACCCTGCGTCCTTCAATCGGACTTTGGCGATCGGCGCGAGGGTGCGGCTGTCCACCGATACGAGGTAGCCGTAACCGAAACTGACACCATTCACCGCAAAATACAATGTCTTGTGGTCATTGGCCAGGGCCGGGGCGCAGTTCTGCACCACCTTGTTCATCGTGCCATCATTGCTGACCGCGCTGGCGGCCGCCCACGTCCCCGTCCCATTAACGTCAATACGAGCAATACCACCCTTTAGGTTTAGCGGAGTGGAGCCAGTTACTTGAAAGCCAAAGTAGATGTTCCCATATCGGTCCGACGTGATCGGCGTGTCGATGAACACATTTGACAGGTACGCGTTGGTGTTGGCGTTGTAATTGGTCATCCCGTAAAAAGCGATCTGCCCAATGGCGGGAAGATTCGTTGAATCAGCGTTATCGCAATAATAGATAGTGCCACCACCGCCGGGAAAATAGATGCGGTTTTTCGGGGTCAGCGTTGGCGAAAAACTCGGGTACCAACCGTGTGGCGGAGGAGTCCAGTCGCTGGATCGCATCCAATTCGTCGCACCCGTGGCCCCAACGCGTGATTCGATGCGAAATCCTCCGGCAGCCGTGGTCTTAACCGGCACGATGACCGTGTTGGAACGCGTGATCAGCGGCGAGCCGTAGTGGATGAATAGTTCGCCTGTGTTATTGGTGGGCACGCTCAGGTCCACCGACGTCTGCCAATGGAGATGGAGGAGGGGCTGCGACGCTACGGGCGAGATGGCGGTGTGTTGCGAATCGTGGGCGTAATCACTCCAGGGCACCCGGATGCTTTGCGCCAACGCGCTCCCGGGCAACAGCAAACCGGCCACCGCAGCCGCGCCAAACGCGACCTTCAGCCTGCCGGCAACCCTCTCGAGTATCCCCTGTCCCATGTGCTCACCCGCGAACCGCTTCAAAGGATACAAGCATCGGATGCAGTGAACAAGCCGAATCCCGGTCATCTGTGGCAGTGTCCTAATCACCAATATTTCCCTCTCTTTTTGACCTCAAAAGTTGGTTTGCCCGTAGAATTCGGTCCAAAATACCCCTCAAAATGGGTTCGTTTTGGAAAACGAACCCAAATATTCTGAGCGTATTTTTAATCTCCAAAACCTTGCACCCCAAAATAATAGCCCATGTTTTCCAAGCCGAGGAAATTGGGTTCGTTTCGCAAAAACATATAGAGCCCCCCCTTCTTCCGAAATAAGCCGAGCATAGCAGCAGCGGAGCGAGACGCCGCGATGTCGTTTTCGCGGCAATTGGGTTCGTTTCGCAGAAACGTATATATGGACCCCGCGTGTCGCGCCATCTTGTCGCACTGCAGTTGGGGTCCCTGCGGTCTCCGCAGTGCCCGCGGCAAGCCGCCCGAAGATCGGACAGCTTGCCCGAATTCGTTTCGGGTTGGAGTTTGAGCCTTCAATGTTGGTCCATTTCCCACGATTCTACCCATCGCCTCACGCTATGTCTAGTAAATTATCGATTGCCGATATGCCTTCAGTAGGTCGCCGGACCGGGTCGTTGGCCAGGCAAGTATGTAATCACGCAATCACGACATTACCTCACATCCACAGTAGTGTATCCTTTTGAAGGAGAAAACCCCGGCCAGCTGCGCGTCAGGTAAGTTCTTCGATGGCGGCGGGCAGTTGTCGGAGAGATTGGACTGACCGTATCGAAAACGACCCCGAATAGCTCTCTTGTTTCCAATTGAACCAGATCGCGCGAATCCCGACACGTATCGACCCTAGGACGTCCTGCTCCAAGGAGTCGCCGATCACGATCAGCTCGTTCTTCTGCGCGTCGAGGCGAGTGAGCACCGCACCCCAGAACTCCGGCTCGCCCTTCTTGTGGCCTAACTCGGTGAAGCAGAAGATCTCGTCGATGAGCGCGTTCAGCCCAACCCGCTCCAGCGCGCGCACGATATCGGGCTTTTTCGACACGGTCGCATTTGTTGCGACTGCAATGCGGTAGCTTTTCGATAACAGCGAAAGAACCTCGGAGGCGCCGTCGATAACGCGAACCTCCGTCCAATCAGCCATGGGAATGTCCGGTGGACCCGCTTCGGACATCAATGTGTCACCCCAGTCGAACAGTACGAATCGCAGCTTCGCGTTCACAGTGATTACCCAACATTTCCTATATGACTTTCTGCCGCATTCATACCACGCCTCGATGCACACCAGCAATGGAATCGGGCGTTACAGACCATGTTTGGGAGTTGACCGAAGTGGTTGCCTTGATTGATGCGAATTCAAAATGATACACTGCCTCATCCACACATCACTTGCGCAATTCCCCGTTTTGTGTAAACTATCGGAAGTGGCATCGCAGTCAGGGGATGATGGCGGATGAAAACGTTGGTGGCGAGTATCGCGATTGTTTTTTTTCTGGCGGGCGCTTCTCTTCGCGCCGCAGAGAATCTCCACGGTGATCTTCTCGAACTGCATTCGTGTCAGGTATACATCGGCGGCTGCATAGCCTCGTCGGAGTCTCCGCAAGACGGCAAGTATTTGTTGCGGGTCTGGAATATCTGCGACGGATCGCATGGCGGGATCCCTTTGCGCGGCCTGCAGGTAGCGCTGCTGGAGACCGCCGACGAGAATCTCGCTCTTGGCCAAACGAAGCCAACCGCCGCAATGGCCTACCTGCCGCAATCCGCCACCCCCGCGCAAGCTGCGGCGCTGCTGGATTGGTTGAAGTCCTCCAATCCAGAACTCGCGCGCATGAAATTGCCGACGCGCACCGTCCCGATTCAATTTACCAGCACGCATGGAATGGCCTCGTTTTCCGCCGGCGATTTCCTGCAAATGGCCGTCCAGCCGTTCCAATCTTGCGGCCTTGTCAGTTGCGGCGAATCTCTCTGGTACACCCCCCGCTCCGCCACCACCTCGTACACCGTCGGCGTCACCAGCAAGTCCGTCGTCCACGAGCCGGCGCTCGCCCTGCGGTGGATTGACCACGGCAAGAACAACGTCTTCCAGGGTCGTTTCGGTGAAGGCACAACCGCCTCGGCCACATTTCAACCGCCTGCGTTCGTGTGCGCCGCTGCCGACCATCCCGCGCATGAGTGACGAGTCCCTCAACGAGCCGGGCCGCACCGAGATCAGCCGCCGCTCGTTCCTAAAGGGCCTCGGTACTGTTGTCGTCGCTTCCGCAGCCGTACCAGTGGGCGCGGTGGCCGCGGGGGTTGAGGAAATGGGAAATCTCGGAGTCGAGAAGACCCTCGGCCCAGGCGCGGTCCCGGTCACCCTCAATGTCAACGGCAAGAAGCTTAAACTGAATCTCGAACCACGCGTCACGCTCCTGGACGCGCTCCGCAATCATTCCAACCTGACTGGCACGAAGGAAGTCTGCGACCGCGCCACCTGCGGTGCCTGCACCGTGTTGTTGGACGGAACGCCGGTGTATTCGTGCATGAAACTCGCCGTCGAAGCGCAAGGCCACGCGATTACGACCGTCGAGGGTCTGGCAAGCGACGGCAAACTCACGACCGTGCAAAAGGCGTTCGTCGATGGTGACGCGCTGATGTGCGGCTACTGCACGCCCGGGTTCGTGATGAGCGTAACGGCGCTCCTGAAGAAGAATCCGCATCCCACAGCGGACGAAGTGCGCACCGCCTGTTCGGGTAATCTCTGCCGGTGCGGCACGCAAGCGCGTATGCTCACCGCCACGCTCAAGGCCGCCGGCGTGAAGGTCGCGGACAGAACCGAGGTCATCCGCCATGCTTAGCTGGCCGGCAAAACGGGATGTGATCGGGCAGGGGACACAGCGTGTCGATGCCCCGGCAAAAGTGACCGGCGCAGCCAAGTATAGTTCCGACGTCCAGCCCGAGGGCTGGCTCTATGGCATGATTTATCGGTCGCGCTGGCCCGCCGCGAAGGTGACGGGCATCAACATCGAAAAGGCCAAACAAATTCCGGGCATCAAGGCCGTCGTCGTCGAGCGCGATGGCGAGCGGACCGTCCGCTTCTACGGCGAGGAACTGGCCGCGGTCGCGGGTACCTCAAGGCAGGCGTGTCTCGATGCGTTGCTCGCGATCGAAGTCGAGGCCACGCCGTTGCCGTTCGTAGTGAAGGAAGAGAAAGCACGGAATACGGACTCGCCACGGGTTTGGCCCGATGCGGCCAATCTTTCCGAACCGAATGTCCGGGAGAAGGGGGACGTCGACAAGGCGTTTGCCGGGGCGGCGGCCGTTGTCGAAGGTTTCTTTACCACACCGACCCAGCTTCATCAGCCACTCGAAACCCACGGCAACACGGTTTCTGTGACCTACGACGGCGTGACCTGCTGGGCTTCGACCCAGGGCATCTTTAGCGTCCGCGACGGATTGGCCGACTATCTGGAAGTGCCCCATGAGAGGGTGCGCGTCATCACGGACTACATGGGCGGCGGATTCGGCGCGAAATTTGGCCCGGGCGCGGAGGGTGGTTTGGCGGGACGGCTCTCCAAGGCGGCGGGTGCGCCGGTGAAGATAATGTTAACACGCTTCGATCAGTCCCTCGCTGTCGGCAATCGTCCTTCGTCTTTCCAACAAATCAAACTGGGCGCGGACGCGGACGGCAAGATGGTGGCTTTCGAAATGGATTCTTACGGTACCGCCGGCATCGGGGCTGGCGCGTCCTCGGCGGGCGGCGGCGGTGGGGCAGGTTTCCCCGCGCCTTACATTTATGTCGTCCCCAACATCCGCGTGAAGCAATCTTCCGTCGCAATCAACGCCGGCCAGGCCCGGGCGTTCCGCGCGCCCGGCCATCCCATCGCTTCGTTCGGCATGGAATCGATCGTCGACGAACTCGCGGTCAAGTTGAAGATGGATCCAGTGGAACTGCGCTTGAAGAATGACCCGAGCAAGACCCGCCAACGCGAATATGCCGTCGGCACGGAGCGCTTCGGTTGGAAGGAAAAATACAAGCTGCCGGGCTCCTCGCCGGGTCCGATCAAGGTGGGCGTCGGCTGCGCGGGCGGCACCTGGGGCGGGGGCGGACGGGGCACGCAAGCGGACGTGCAGATCAACTCCGACGGCAGCGTGGAGGTTCGTTGCGGTACCCAGGACCTTGGGACAGGTACGCGCACGCTCGTGGCCGTCGTGGCGGCAGAAGTTTTTGGACTCAAACCCGAACAGGTCACTGCCAAAATCGGCGACACGCAATTCCCGCCATCGGGCGGCAGCGGCGGCAGCAGTAGCGCCGCGTCCGTCTGTCCCGCCATCTTCGACGCCTGCACCAATGCGCTCCAGGATTTGCAGAAGAAGACGGGCGTGGCCGACGCGCGCGGGTCAAATTGGTTGGCTGCCTGCCGGAAACTCGGCGTCAATCCCCTCACGTCGCATGGCCAGTGGCAGGAAGGGCTGTCGTCGAGCGGCGCGGGCGGCGTTCAATTCGCCGAGGTCGAGGTGGACACCGAAACCGGTTTCGTGAAGGTCCGCAAGATCTTGTGCGTGCAGGACTGCGGACTCGTCGTGGACAAACTCACCTGCGAAACGCAGATCAACGGCGGCGTCATCATGGGCTTGGGCTATGCCTTGTACGAAGAACGAGTGATGGACTCCGCCACGGGCGTCGTGTTGAACCCCAATTTCGAGACCTACAAGTTGCCCAATTTCGCGGATGTCCCGGAGATCGAAGTGATCTTGATGGACATGCCCGAGCGCGGCGTGATCGGTATCGGCGAACCTTCCACCATCCCGACCGCTGGTGCCATTGCGAATGCCGTCGCCAACGCGCTGGGCGTTCGCGTCAGCAGTCTGCCGATTACCCCGGCGCGAGTGCTCACCGCGTTGGGCAAGGTCGGGAAGGTTGGGTCGAAAGCATGAAATCTTTCCAATACGCCTCTCCACACACCGTCGATAGCGCCGTCTCGCTGGCCGCTAACCAGGGCCGCTTCCTGGCGGGCGGCATCGACATCCTTGGCGAGATGAAAGACTACATCGCCAGCCCGCGTCTGCTGGTGAACGTCAAGGACCTGCCCGTCACCCGCGAGATTACGCCCGGCAAAGAATCCTGGACGATTGGCACAAACGTCACCATTTCGGAAATCGAGCAACACGCGGAATTGAAACGCGTTTTCCCGGGCTTGCACCAAGCTGCCGCGGAGGTTGGTTCGCCGCAGATTCGCAACGTCGCCACCGTCGGCGGCAATCTGGCACAACACTCACGCTGCTGGTATTACCGCCATCGCGATATCCACTGCCTGAAAAAGGGCGGTGACACTTGTTACGCGCACGATGGGGAGAACAAATACCACAGCCTATTCTCGGGCAATCCGTGCATTAGCCCGGTCGTGTCCAATCTCGCCATCGCGCTGGCCGCGCTCGATGCCAAGGCGATCGTCCGCCGCGGGAGGGAAGAAGTTGCCCTCTCCATCGCCGACCTGTACGCGAAAGCCTGGGATAATCCCGAGGCGCACAATTCCCTGACAGGAACCGACCTGATTCTCCGTGTGCAGATTCCCGACGCGGGTCGTCGGAGCGCGTACCAACAGGTCAGCGAGAAGGCCAGCTTCGATTGGGCCCTGGTCAGTTGCGCCGCCGCCGCGAAAGTCGACGGAGCTAGGTTGAGCAAAGTGCGTGTCGTACTTGGCGCGGTGTCGCCGATTCCCTGGCAGGTCCAGGCAGCTCACGACTTTCTCGAAGGCAAGAAGTTGGACGACGATGTCGCCACGCATGCTTCCGAGATTATCCTGAAGGATGCTGCTCCGCGGGAGCACAACGGCTACAAGGTGCCCATCGCCCAGACGCTGATTCGCCGAACCCTCAAACAACTCGTCGGGTGAACCATGAACACGCCCCTCTGCAAATACCTTCGCACGAAGAAAATGTTCGTCCCCGCACACGAAGCCGAGGCGCTCGCCGAGACGGCGGAAGCCGGCGTCGAGGCGGATGCATTCTACTGGTGTAACTGCACACTCAGTGAGCTCGGCCCCGACGACAAGCCCGCCCACCTCCGCGCCTGCACCCTCGGCCGCCCCTGCTTTAGGGAATAGGCGGCGCGCTGAAGGGCACCCGTTGCCAGTCCGTACGCAACCCATAACCAGCGTTCCCTCAAAGACTTGACCCGTCTGTTAGAATTGAACGTAGTCGCCACAGCTCCTGTCAAAAAATCAGCTTCTGGGCTGTGAACCTCAAGAGGAAGGAATAATGGAACAAGGAATCGGCGCAATTAACGAACAGGTTAAACGCGAAAGCGAATTTATAAGGGTGCTGGTTGGCGAGATCAGCAAGGTCATCGTCGGTCAGAAATATCTCATCGAGCGGTTGTTGATTGGGTTGCTGGCGGACGGGCATGTCCTGCTGGAAGGTGTGCCGGGTCTGGCGAAGACGTTGTCAGTGAAGACGCTCTCGGCGGCGATTCAGACGACGTTTCATCGCATCCAGTTCACCCCTGATCTGCTCCCCGCTGACGTGATTGGCACGCTGATCTACAATCCCAAGGACGGAGAGTTCCGCATCAAGAAGGGTCCGGTATTCGCCAACCTGATTCTCGCCGACGAAATCAATCGCGCACCCGCGAAAGTGCAGAGCGCGTTGCTCGAAGCCATGCAGGAACGCCAGGTCACCATCGGCGACCAGACGTTCAAGCTGCCCGAGCCATTCCTGGTGCTGGCCACACAGAACCCGATTGAACAGGAAGGCACATATCCGTTGCCGGAAGCGCAGGTTGATCGTTTCATGCTCAAGCTGTCGATCGATTACCCAAGCAAACAGGAAGAGCGCGAGATTATGGATCGCATGGCCGAGACGGGTAAACACATCGTCACGCAGGCCGTCGTTACGCCGGAGCAGATTTTACGGGCGCGCAAAGTGGTCGATTCCATCTATATGGACGAGAAAATCAAAAACTACATCGTGGACCTCGTCTTCGCCACGCGTGACCCCAAGGCTTACAATATCGATGTCGGCGGTCTCATCCAATACGGGGCCTCGCCGCGCGCCACGATTTACCTGGCCGTCGCCGCAAAAGCCTACGCCTTCCTGCAGGGCCGCGGCTACGTAACGCCACAGGATGTGAAGACCATCGGCATGGATGTCTTGCGCCATCGCGTAATCGTCAGTTACGAAGCCGAAGCCGAGGAAATGACCAGCGAAAAAGTCATTAAACGTATTTTCGACGAAGTACCTGTACCGTGATCCCCAAGGAAGTCCTCAAAAAAGTTCGCCAGATCGAAATCCGCACGAACCGTGAAGTTACGGACGTGCTCGGCGGGCAGTACCATTCCGTTTTCAAGGGGCACGGGATGGAGTTCGAAGAAGTGCGCGAGTATCTGCCGGGTGACGAAGTCCGGTCCATCGATTGGAACGTCACGGCCCGCTTCGGTCATCCGTACATCAAGAAGTTCAAGGAAGAGCGCGAACTCACCGTCATCCTGATCGTCGATGTCAGCGCTTCGGGCCAATTTGGGAGCGTGCGCCAGACCAAGAACGAATTGGCCGCCGAACTCGCCGCGGTGCTCGCGTTCTCCGCCATTCGCAACAACGACAAGGTCGGCCTCATCATGTTCACCGACCAGATCGAGAAGTATGTGCCCCCGAAAAAAGGCCGGCGTCACGTGCTCCGCGTGATACGGGAAATCCTGGCATTTCAGCCGAAAGGCCGCGGGACAAATCTGAAGGCGGCGCTCGATTACCTCAACCACGTCCAATCACGGCGCGCGGTCACCTTTGTGCTTTCGGATTTCCAAGTGCAGGACGAAGAAACAGTCCGCAAGAAACTGCGCGTCGCCAGCAAGCGTCACGACGTCGTTGCACTCAGCCTGCGTGACCCGCGCGAAGAAGAACTGCCGGCGGTTGGTCTGGTGGAACTTCGTGATGCGGAAACGGACGAGCGGGCCCTCGTGGATACTTTCGACCGAAAGATCCGTGAAGAGTTCGCCTTGAAATCGCGATTGCGGTTGGAAGCACTGCGCCGCATGTTGCGGTCGGCCAGTGTTGACCACGTAGAGATCCGCTGCGAGACGGATTACATGCTGCCCTTGATCAAATTCTTCAAAATGCGCGAACGCCGAATTTAAATGGAAGACATCCATGACATCAAGGGACTCGTTCCGCTGCCGCATAACTGGTGGTGGCTGTTGCTCTTGCTTGTTCCCATTGTGGTAATGGCTCTGGCGTACTGGTTATGGAAGCGAAGGCAGCCAACCAACGCAATTACTGCTCTCCCGCCGCCAACCCCGTACGAGCTGGCCATTCGGGCGCTCAAGCAGTTGCGGGAAGAAAATCCGCCAGTGGAAGAATTTTACACGCGGCTCTCAGACATTGTCCGCCATTACCTCGAAGGGCGGTTTCACTTGCGCGCACCGGAGCGAACGACCGAGGAATTTCTTTACGAGGTTTCTCAAAACAATACCTTGACCCCTGAACACAAAGATTTGCTTGGCGCATTCCTGCGGGAGTCCGACCTCGTGAAATTTGCGCGGCATCATCCCGAACAATCGGACATGAATCGGGTGTTGGAGGCGGCTGAGAAGTTCGTGGACGATACGCAACCGCAGGTCCAGGAGCTGGTCGTGCCGGCATGAAATTCGCGAGTCCATGGTTTTTGTTGCTCTTCCTGGTGTTGCCGTTATGGCTTTGGTGGGAGCAACGTTTGGCGCGACGGGGCGGCTTGAAATTCTCCTCCGTCGCGACGGCCCGGTCGTTGTCGTCTTTTTGGGCAACACTGGGTCCGTCGTTGTTGCTCCTGTTGCGTGGGGCGGCACTACTGTTGGTCATCGCCGCGTTGGGGCGACCGCAATTGGGCCGTAGCGAGAGCAAAATCAGGACTGAAGGCATCGACATTGTTCTTGTCCTGGACATTTCAGGAAGCATGTGGGCAAGAGATTACCAAAAAGGGTTGCAGCCGGAGTCGCGAATCAACGCCGCCAAGGACGTGGTACGTGAATTCATCCGCGCCCGTCCCAATGACCGCATCGGCATGGTCGTGTTCGGCACGCGCGCATATGTAGCCAGCCCGTTGACACTCGACCACGACTGGCTGGAACGCAACCTCGATAGGGTTCGCGTCGGCCTGGTGGAAGGCAACACGGCCATCGGGGCCGGTATCGGCACGGCGGTCAACCGATTGCGCGACACGAAAGCGAAGAGCAAAGTGATCGTCCTTTTGACTGATGGCGGCGAAAACGTGCGCAACCCACCGGCGCTTGAAGCCGCCAAAGCCGCGCGGGAATTCAACGTGCGTATCTATGCTGTGGGTGCAGGCTCCGATTACAAAGGGCCCATACAAGTAGTCGATGACGACGGCAATTTCCGCGGAATGATCCGAGCCGATTTGGACGAGGATTTGCTCAAGCAAATTGCTGCGGCGACCGGCGGACAGTATTTTCGTGCCGCAGACAACGCCTCGCTGCGGAAAACCTACGCGCAGATCGATTCGATGGAAAAACAAAAGGTCGAGACGCTCGCGTATGAGGAATGGCAGGAACTGTTCCCGTGGTTTCTCACGCCGGGACTGGGATGCCTACTGCTGGCTGCAACACTGGAACAGACGCGGCTGCGGAGGTTGCCGTAATGCAATTTGGTAATTCAACTTCGTTCTGGCTGCTGCTCCTGGTGCCGGCGCTGGCAGTGCTTCAGGTTTGGGGATTTCGCGCGCGAAGGCAGGCACTGGCGCGATTTGCGGCGCCGCCGCTGGTCAAACGACTTGCGGATTCCGTTCGACCGGTCGCGCGCCGGTGGAAAGCCATCCTGATCGTCGCCGTGGTCCTGCTGGTGGCGCTGGCGCTGACCCAACCGCGCTGGGGGTTTGAATGGCGCGAGGTGAAACATAGCGGCGTGGACGTTGCGGTACTGCTCGATGTGTCAAAGAGTATGTTGACCGAAGACGTCCGGCCGAATCGGCTGGGGCAGGCGAAATACGCCGTGCAGGACTTGCTCGAGAAACTCCGGGGTGACCGAATTGGTTTGATCGCGTTTGCGGGGACGGCCTTCGTGCAATGTCCGTTGACCGTGGACTACGAGGCATTCCGCCTGACGCTGAAGGACGCCGATCCGCGAATCATCCCGCGTGGCGGCACAGCGATCGGGGTGGCCATTCGCACGGCGCTCAAGGCCTTTGAAGCCGGCGAGGGACGTGACCGTGCGATCGTGCTGATCACGGACGGCGAAGAAACGGAAAGCGACGCGTTGGCGGCCGCAGACGAAGCAGCAAAGGCGGGCGTGAAGATTTACGCCATCGGCGTCGGCACGGCGGAGGGTGAATTGATCCCTGTGCGCGAGGAAGGGAAGCCGATGGAGTTCTTGAAAGACCGCGAGGGCGCGGTGGTTAAGTCGCGGCTTAACGAAGAGATGCTGAAGGAACTCGCACTGAAGACGGGCGGGATTTACGTGCGCAGCGTGCCCGGCGACTTCGGCATCGACACGATCTACGAGAAGGGCATCGCGCAACTGCAACGCAAGGAATATCAGGCGAAGTTGCAAAAACAATACTTCGAGCGGTTCCAATGGCCCCTGGGTTTCGCGTTTGCCTTGCTGGTCGTTGAATCGTTTGTCAGTGACAGGAGGGCAGTATGAGATATTGGTATCTCTTGTTGCTGTTCCCGTCCGTCGCACTGGCGAAGACCGAACCCTGGCCGCGGGTCTATAATGACGGTGTGACGGCCTATCACAGCAACGATTTCGCTCACGCCGCGCAACTATTTGAAAGCGCGACGGCCTCTCCCGATCGTACACTGCAACAACGCGCGCTATACAACCTGGGAAATACCAGTTACCGCCTTGGTGAAACTCAGAAGACGCAGGCGCAACAGCTCTGGCAACGCGCCATCAAGAGTTATGAAAGCGCGCTCGCCCTCGACCCCCAGGACGCCGACGCCAAATTCAATCACGATTTCGTAGAGAAGAAGCTTGAAGAACTGAAGAAGCAACAACAGCAGCAACAGAATCAACAAAACCAGCAGGACAAGAAGCAGGATCAGAAGAAGGACGACCAACAGCAGAAACAGCAAGATTCACAGGGCCAACCCCAGAAGCCTGAGGACAAGCAGTCGGAACAACAAAAACAGCAGCAGGAACAACAGAAACAGGAACAGCAAAAGGCCGAGCAAAAAAAGAAGGAGGAGCAGCAAAAACAAGCAGCGGAACAACAGAAGGAATCTCCGCCGGATCAGCAACCTCAACCACAAAATGGTCAGCCCGAGAATGACGAGAAGCGACAGGCCGCCGCGTTGCTCGACAATTTGCGCGAGGATGAACGCAACTGGAATTTCTTCCCCGAAGTCCAAATGAAGGACTTGAAAGACTCGGGCGAACCGGCCAAGGATTGGTAAGAATGCGATCGTACCTGATCATCGGGTTTCTGCTGGCAGCGACGCGTGTTTTTGCCGATGTGTCCGTCGTTGCGTCGGTGGACAGGAACCGGATTGGCTTCGGTGAATCCGTCACGCTGACTGTTGCCGTGCAGGGCGCGCATAACGGTGAGCCGTCTATCCCAAGGGTGGACGGTTTGACTTTTAACGGTCCCTCCACGTCGACTAGTTTTTCTTTCGTCAATGGGCAAACCAGCCAGTCGATTAGCTACACGTACCAAGTGACGCCGGGAAGAACGGGCGAATTCACTATTCCGGCAATTGGTGTGGACGTCGGCGGGAAGAATTATCTCACCACACCAATCAATCTCATCGTGGAAAAAAGCGGGAACCAAGGAGATCTTGGGCAGACCCTCTTCGGCCGCGTTAAACTATCCTCACAACAAGTTTACATCGGACAAACCGCGCCGTTGGATGTGTTCATTCTCTCACGAACTGATGTTCCTCTGCGAGGCCTCAGCGGTTTCAACTATGAAGCGGATGGTTTGGGCTACAAGTTCCTTCCGAACCTGAAATCCGGTAGCCAGATCATCAACGGTGAGTCAGTCAACGTCCAGATGATTCAAGGAGCCATATCACCGACGACCACCGGTGCAATGAATTTTGGACCCTGTATCGTGAAGGCACAACTGGCCGTCCCGAATCGTGGGGGTAACTCGTTGTTTGATGACGTGTTTGGACGGACGCAGGTGCGTGAAGTGCCGATCACCATCGACCCCGTGCCAATCACGGTTTTGCCCCTGCCAGAAGAAGGCCGGCCGACCGACTTCTCTGGCGCGGTAGGCCGGTGGAACCTCGAAGTGACGGCCAAGCCCACGGAAGTTGCCGTCGGCGACCCGATCACGTTCATAATCAAGATCAGTGGCAGTGGGAACATTGATACTGTCCCGACGCCCAAACTCGGCTCACTGGATGAATTCAAGACCTACGAGCCGACGACGAAGACGACGAAGGACGAGTTGAACACGGCCGGCGAACGCGTCATCCAACAGGTGCTCATCGCCCGCAGCCCGGAGATCAAACAGCTTCCGGAAGTGCGCCTGGTGTACTTCGACCCGGTGGCAAAAGCCTACAAAACCGCGGTACAAGCCCCCATGAAACTTGTGGTGAAGGCCGGTAGTGGTGGCCAAAGCACGATAGTCAGCGGCGGCAACCGATTGCGACCGGATGAAAAACTCGGGCAGGATATCGTGTATCTCAAAGGCGATCTCGGCCCGCTCGCATCCGCCACGCCATTTTGCGCCACCCCGACGTTTTGGGCATTGAACACAATGCCCGTGCTTGCCTTGTTGGGGGGAATCGGTTGGAAGAAACGCACAGACAAGTTCCGAGGCAATATCGCCTACGCCCGACGCGTGCGCGCCGCCAAAGACGCGCGCAAACTTCTCGCCATCGCGGCCAACTACGATGAGGTGCAACACGCCCTGCAGAATTATCTCGGGGACCGCCTGAACATTCCCGCCGCCGGCATCACCGCGTCCATCGTCGAAGAGCAACTTCTGCCGCGCGGTGTGAATGGTGAACTGGCAGCGGACCTGAAGGCGTGCTTTGAGGCTTGCGACACCGCGCGCTTCGCCGGTGGAAGCGGCGGCGCGGTCCTGGCGGCCACACGGGAAAAAGTGGAACGATTGATTGATGAGCTTGAGAAGACACATTTATAAGATTGTCATCCTCGTCTGGTTGCTGGGCTTGTCCGCGGCAATGGGAACGCCAAGTGACGACCTCAAAGCTGCCAACCAGCTTTACGACGCTGGCAAGTTCGCTGAGGCGGCGGCGGCTTACGAGAAGATCGAGCCGAAGACGGCCCACGTGTACTACAACCTGGGTAATGCGTGGTTCCGTCAAAACAAGCTGGGCCTGGCGATCCTCAACTACGCGCAGGCGCGTCGCTTGGCTCCACGTGACCCGGACATACTTGCGAATCTCAAATTCGCCCAGCAACGGCTTGGGGTGGACGATGTGAACACGCCGCCACGGGCGACGGAGAGGCTGCTCCGTTCCGTCATCGAGAGCCGCACCGCCGGCGAGTGGAGCGCCGGTGAATTGATCGGGCTTTGGTTGCTGGCATTGGCGATTGGCGCGTGCGTTTATCTCCCGAAGGCGCGGACCGCATTCCAGGTCATCGCCGTGGCGGGTTCCATCGTGTTGGGAGTTTCGACTTTTGCCCTCAGCTATCAGGTGATCAACGATCACACATCTCCGCAAGCAATCGTTGTAACCGGCGAGACAGAAGCTCGCTTCGCCCCGACACCCGACTCGACAGTTCATTTTCGTCTCGCGGAGGGTACGCGAGTGGCTATCCGCGAAGATCGCGGCCAATGGCTTTTTGTAGAACGCGCCGACAGCCAGCAGGGGTGGGTGAAATCGGAAGCTGTTGGACGAATCACAAACCTCTGATGATTCCCCACCGGTTTTTGTCATCTCCATCCCACAGGCTTGACGCGCGGCCCAATTCCGACGACAAGTAATCAGTTGGCGGTTTCACTGACTTTGGCAACGGAGGAATTCGGTCATGATGAATCTTGATGCGGCAGTGCACGATTTCATTCTCAAGGATTTTACTCACCAACTCGGCAGGTCCGCCGCGAAGCCCAAGGACGATCCCGAGTGGCGCAAACTTCGCGACGCCGGCACCCGGCTGTGGCTCGATACCGGCGACATGGACGAAGCTGCCAAATTGTGGAACTCGTCCTTCGACGCGTTGACGACCAACAACACACTCCTCAACAAGGAAATCCAAAAAGGCATCTACGACGATCTCGTCGCCGAGGCCGCGCGCGTCATCCTCGACGCCGCTCCCAAAATCAGCCCGTCCGATCTAATCCTCGAAATCGTTTTCATCCTTAACTGTCATCACGGCCTGCGTCTCGTCGATAAATTCAACGCCTTCGTTAGCGTGGAACTGCACACCGACCTCTCCAACGACGTCGAACGCACCGTCGCCTACGGCAAACGCTACTTCGCGGTCTATCCCGAAAAATTCTACGTCAAAGTCCCGCTCACGCCCGCGGGCTATCTCGGCGCGCGCCGACTCGTCCAGGCGGGCATCCCGATCAATTTCACCCTGGGCTTTTCCGCGCGCCACAATTACGTCGCCGCCTTGCTGACCAAGCCCACTTTCGTGAACGTCTTCCTCGGCCGCCTCAATTCCGTCGTCGCCGACAGCAAACTCGGCGACGGCCACAACGTCGGCGAGAAAGCCACGCTCGCGACCCAGCGCGAATTACTCCAGCTCCGCAAAGCCGGCAAAACGAAAACCAACTTGATCGCCGCCAGTATCCGTTCCGGCGACCAAATCGGTGCCCTCGCCGGCGTCGATGTCTTCACCATGCCGCCGAAAGCCGCCGCCGAGTACCGCGCCAAGCCGCTCGCGCAGGTCACTTCGCAGGTCGCGAAAGATCCCCAGGTCCCGCTCGCCAGCGGCGTGACGCTCGAGCAATTCGCCGGTGAAACTCTCTGGACCGTGCCGCCGCCATTTCAGGCTGTCGTCGAAGACCTCCTCCACAAGAATCTCGATACGCTCACACCCGACGATCTGCAGACACACTTCGAGAAGGCCGGGTTGGGTGGTTTCCTGCCGCGTTGGTCCGCCGCTGACATACAGACCGCAGCGAAAGACGGGAAAATTCCCGTCTACGCAACCTGGAAGGATCGCCTTGCGTCCGGCAGAGTCGGGTTGGACGCGTTGATGAATCTCAGCGCGCTCTACTCCTTTGCAACCGATCAGAAGGCCCTCGATGACCGCATTCGTTCGCTGCTGAAGACTGCGAAGATTCTGAGTTAGGGAGCAGGCTTTGGCGCGGCAGGGGCGGGAGAATTTGTGCCATTGTTCGGTGGTGCGGCGTAGCCAGAGGATCCCAACAAGGAACGTTTGCTGCTGTAGTGGCTCGCCGGCGACGCAGTTCCACACCCGCTCATTAGCAGCCCCAAAAGCCCGAGCAACCCAAGCAGGCCCATTTGCTTGACGGCCCTTTCACAATTCAACATGCCTCATTTCCTATCACCAATCAGGTGTGTCAACAAGTCGGGACTGATTCGCCAGAGGGTCGGCCGAAAGCCACCACGCAGCTGCCGCCTTTTGGGTTTGACTCGGCGGCTTGATTCGATACCCTGCTCAGACCTCGTTTGTGGTGTTTCTGTGGAGATTCGGAATTATGGCGAAGCTTTCCATTAATGATTTGAAGGATTTTCGTAACCAGCGGGCGCTGGTCCGTGTGGATTACAACGTCCCGCTCGACGAGAACGGTGGCATTACCGACGACAAACGCATCAAGGCAACCGTGCCGACGATTGACCATCTCGTTAAGGGCGGCGCAAAAGTCATTCTCTGTTCCCATCTCGGCCGTCCCAAGGGGAAACGCGATCCCAAGCAGAGCCTGCGGCCCGTCGCGCAACGCCTCGCCGAAATCCTCGGCCGTCCCGTCGCCTTCGTCGACGACTCTATCGGCGATAAAGTGGACAAAACCATCGGCATCATGCAGCCCGGCGATGTCGTTCTCCTGGAAAACCTGCGTTTTTACGCCGAGGAGGAAAAGAACGACGCGGCTTTCGCCGAGAAACTCGCGAAGAATGCTGATTTGTATGTGAACGACGCCTTCGGCTCCGCCCACCGCGCCCATGCCTCAACGGCAGGCGTCGCCCAGATCATCAATAAACGTGGGGGTAACTGCGTAGCCGGTTTCCTCATGGAAAAGGAATTGAAATACCTTGGAGGGGCACTTAGTTCCCCTGCAAGGCCGTTCGTTTGCATCCTCGGTGGGGCCAAGGTTTCGGACAAGATCGCCGTCATCGAGAATCTGCTGACGCAGGCTGATGCGATACTTATCGGCGGCGCGATGGCATATACGTTCTTGAAGACACAAGGATTCGGGGTGGGGAATTCCCTCGTGGAGAATGACAAACTCGACCTGGCAAGGTCGCTCCTGGAGAAAGCCAAAGGGGAAAAGTTTCTACTGCCGAGCGACCACGTGCAGGCCACCAAGCCGACCGCTGGCGCTACGACGCGGATCACCGACGGGCCGAGTATTGAAGACGGCTGGTGCGGCGTGGATATCGGGCCCGATACCATCAAGCGCTACGTCAGGGAAATCAATTCGGCCAAGACCATCGTCTGGAACGGCCCGATGGGCATTTTTGAGATTCCCGAGTATTCAAACGGCACGTTTGAGGTTGCCCGGGCCGTAGCCGGGAACAAGGATGCGGTTTCGATTATCGGCGGCGGCGATAGCGCAAAGGCCGCGAAGAAGGCTGGCGTGGACAAGCAGGTTACATTTGTCAGCACCGGCGGCGGGGCATCGCTTGAGTTTTTGGAAGGAAAAGAACTACCCGGCGTGGCCGCACTTAGCGACAAGTAATTATCAGTTTTGCTAACCAATGAATTCAAATCGAAAACCCATTATCGCGGGCAACTGGAAGATGTACAAGACAGCGGCGGAAGCCCTTGCTTTGGTTAGCGCACTCAAAGGCGAACTCGTCGGCGTAAGGGAATCGGATGTGGAGATTGTCGTATGTCCGCCGTTCACGGCGCTTTACGCGGTGAGCACATTGCTGCAGGGCTCAATCATCCAGTTTGGCGCTCAAAACGTGCACTGGGAGAAGGAAGGCGCGTTCACGGGCGAAATTGCCGCTCCAATGCTCAAGGAGTTGGCCGTCCGTTATGCCATCGTCGGTCACAGCGAGCGGCGCCAGTTCTTCGGCGAAACGAATGAAGGGGTCAATAAGCGCGCCAAGGCCGCACTGGCCAGCGGCATTCGCCCTATCATCTGTGTCGGCGAAATGCTCGCACAGCGCGAAGCAGGGCAGATGGAAGCGGTTGTGCGCGACCATGTAACGAGCAGTCTTGCAGGTTTTACCAAAGATGCTATGCTCGACACCGTAATCGCGTATGAGCCTGTCTGGGCGATTGGCACGGGGAAAACGGCCACGCCGGCGCAGGCGCAGGAAGTACACGCGTTCATCCGCGAACTGCTCGCGGCAATGTTCGACTCGTCGACGGCCGACAAGGTGCGCATTCAGTATGGTGGCAGCGTAAAAGCGGCTAACGCGAAGGAATTGCTGGGTCAGGCCGACATCGACGGCGCACTGGTTGGCGGCGCAAGTCTGGAAGCAACAGGGTTCGCAGACATCATTAAGGCGGCATTATAGTGGATGGGATTGGTGCGTGCGGTTTGAATCCGCCTGCAAACGAAAGAAAAAATCATGAATATTCTGATTGGAATTCTAACGGTGGTGCATGTGCTGGTGGCATTGTTTGTCATCATACTGGTGCTGATGCAGAAGTCGTCTGAGCAGGGCGTCGGCGCGGCATTTGGCGGCGGCGTGACCGAAACCGTCTTCGGCGCGGGCACAACCACTGCGCTGGTGCGCATGACGATTTATTGCGCGTGCGCCCTCCTGGCAACGACCTTGATCCTCGCCGTGTTGCATTCACACCGCGGAAAGGGAGGCGGCTCGCTGATGCAGCGCTCACTGATGACGACACCGATGGCGCCCGCGCCACAGTCGCCGTTCCCGCTTTCATCACAGCCATCCGCACCAGCCTCAACCGAAACAGTCCCGGCCACGCCTGCAACCGCGACACAGGCCCCGGCTACGGAACCACAGCCGGCCGCGACCCCCGCTACCCCAGAAAAGAAACCGTAAGTTTCTTAACGCTTCACGATGCGCCCGCCCTCGGCGACTTCACGGTTACTAACAACAGTTGTTGTCGCCGTGATGTTGGTCGGGTTCTTTGCGCGGGCTGCTCAGCTTCGCAATGACGTACTGTATTCTGTCGGGGCGGATTTCAAGGGGTTTGATCCCGCGGATTCCGGTGACGTGATTTCCGCGGCCATGGTCAGTCGCGTGTATGAGGGGCTGTTGGAGTACGCCTATCTCGACCGGCCATACCGTGCGGAGCCGCGCCTGGCTGAGGCCATGCCGGAAGTTTCCGCAGACGGGCTCACGTATACATTCCACATCAAGAAGGGTGTCCACTTCAGTGACGATCCCTGCTTCCCGGGCCGCAAGGGACGGGAAGTAACAGCCGTCGACTTCGTGTACTCGTTTACCCGTGTGCTTGATCCGAAGGTGGAATCGACCGGCGATTGGATTTTTGTCAATCACGTGGCCGGCGCGAAAGAGTGGGTCGCGAAAGGCGATCCAACAGCAAAGATACCTGGCTTTGTCGCGGCGGACCGGTACACGTTACAGATCAAATTGCGGCAGCCATATCCGCAATTGATCTGGGTGTTGACGATGCCCTACGCGTTCGTGATTCCGCATGAAGCGGTCGAACATTACGGCAGAGAATTCCGGAGCCATCCGGTCGGCACGGGCCCGTACGTACTGAAGGATTGGCGGTTCAATTATCGCGTTGAGTTCGTCCGCAACCCATCGTTCAACGGCCAGTCGTACCCGACCACTGGCGAACCCGCCGACCGCGAAGCGGGATTGCTCGAGGATGCCGGCAAGCCATTACCCCTGACGGATCGAGTGGTCGATTATGAAATCCAGGAGTTTTACACAATCTGGCAGATGTTTCTTGGTGGGCAGATCGCCTCGACCGGCATCAGCAAGGATTACTTCGAGAAGGTCATCAACCCCCAGCTCGAATTGTCTGACGCGTTGAAGAAACGCGGCGTACGTCTCTACAAAACGCCGGAGATGTCCTTGTGGTATATCGCATTTAACATGAAGGACCCGCTCATTGGCGCGTCACCCGACCCGGTTATCAACGAAAAGCATAAAAAGATTCGTCAGGCGTTCGCGCTGGCCATTGACGTGGATCAATACTGCACGGTCATTCACAACAATCGAGAAACCCCGGCGAATACCATCTTACCGGCCGGACTCGCTGGCCATACAGAAACTCCGTATCCCTATCGGTTCAATCGTGCCCGCGCAAAGCAATTACTCGCCGAAGCAGGATATCCCGATGGACGTGACGCCAACGGAAACCCCTTGCGCCTGACGATGATCAGCTCCGGTGCGGGCAGTACGGAGGCGCGGCAGCAGGGAGAGTTCTTAGTGGAGCAATTGCACGCCATCGGCATAGAACTCCTCTCGCAGCAGTTGAGCTTTGCCGAGTACCTGCGCCGCGAGCATGACGGCGAGATGCAGGTCATTTATGCCGGTTGGATCGCTGACTATCCCGACGGCCAGAATTTTCTCCAATTGTTGTACGGCCCGAACAAAACTCCCGGCGTGAACTTCTGCGATTATCAAAATGACGAATTTGACCGGCTTTACGAAAAGGTTCTGACGATGCAAGACTCGCCCGAACGGTCCGCGCTCTATGAAAAAATGTCGAATATTGCCATCGCAGACTGCCCGTGGGCATTGATGACGTATTCGCTGGCGTATGGGTTGTTCCAACCGTGGTTCCAAAACTACAAGCCGCACGCCTTCCCGTATCCAAACGCAAAGTTCTACAAGGTACTGCCACACTGACACCATGGCTGCCTACATCTTTCGCCGCCTGATTTCCGTGGTGCCGATTTCATTGGGCGTGCTTTTTGTGACGTTTCTATTGTTTCGCGTCATCGGCGGCAATCCGGCGTATCGAATCGCGGGCAAAAACGCGACACCCGCAAAAATCGCGCAGATTACCCATGACCGCGGTTATGACCAGCCGTATTTTCTAAACTTCAAAGATTTCCCCCGGCAACTGTTCCACGCACAATTTCCCCGTCTTGTCCGCAGTATTTTGCGGGGCGACTTCGGCGAGTCGATTACCAATAAGATGCGCGTCAGCGAGTTGCTGCGCGCGGGGATCCTCCCATCGCTGTGCGTAACAACACCGCTATTCATAGTGGATTTATGCCTGGCGGTGGGACTGGCACTGTTGGCGGCCTATTTTCGCGGAACGTGGATCGACCGCTCGCTGGTGGTCGGAGCGGTTATGGCGATGAGCATCAGCGAGATTGTGTATATCATGATCGCGCAGTATTGGCTGGCCAGCGAATGGCGGGTTTTTCCCGTCTGGGGCTTCGAAGGACCGCAATATCTGGTGCTGCCGGTGCTTATCGGGGTTGTCGCCGGCGTGGGCGGTGGCGTGCGGTTCTACCGGACGGTCATGCTCGACGAAATCTACCAGGATTACGTCCGTACCGCGCGCGCGAAGGGCGTATCGCCTCCACGGGTCTTGTTCCATCACGTGTTGCGCAACGCGCTAATCCCAATTCTGACCAATGTGATCGTTGCACTCCCGTTCCTGTATACCGGCGCGCTGTTGCTCGAAAGCTTCTTCGGAATCCCCGGCCTGGGTCGATTACTCGTCACTTCCATCTCCAATGGTGATGAAGACATCATTTTTGCCGAGACATTCATTGGGGCCGTACTGTTCGTCCTGGCCAATACGGTCACGGACATCGCGTATACATGGGCAGATCCTCGTATCCGATTGAAATAACATGAACACCCGAGCCAACAGACCAGAAAGCTTGTGGATGATCGCGTGGCAGCAATTGCGCCGCAACCGACTCGCAATGGCCTGCCTTGCCATCCTGATCGTGTACACCGGTGTCTGGCTGTACGCCGAAGGCACGTTCTGGTTCGCCCGGTTGCGCGACGTGACGCCGGCCTACCGGGTTTCCAACTATGCGATCCGGAACCAGCCGCCGAGTACGGCTCATTGGTTGGGCACCAATTATGCCGGTCGCGACAACTTTGTGCAGGTCGTGCAAGGCACGCGCATCGCGTTCGAGATTGCGGTCCTCACGTCGGTCATTGTCATCCCTCTCGGCTTTTTCCTTGGTGCGTTGGCGGGTTATTTCGGGAGGACCATCGACACCGCGATCGTCTATTTGTTCAGCGTGGTCGGCAGCGTACCGGATATCCTCCTCATCACGGCAATCTCGTACGTGGTGCGCGGCGTTGTGGAGCGCAGCCCTTCCATGCAAACCGTCACGCGGTATATCGACAGCGGACTACTCGCCGTATGTGTTGGCCTGGGCTTTACTGGCTGGGTCGGTCTGTGCCGAATTATCCGCGCTGAATACCTCAAACACCGCGAACGCCAGTACGTTCTCGCCGCGCGATCACTGGGCGCGAGCAACATGGCCATCATGTTCCGCCATATCGCGCCGAATGTTTCACATTTGATCATCATCAATTTCTCCCTGCGTTTTCCGGGGTTGATCCTGACGGAAGCCGTGCTGAGCTACCTCGGCGTCGGCATTGCCAATGAGCCAAGCTGGGGCGCGATCATCAATGACGCCAAGCAACGCCTGTGGCTCGGCAATTGGTGGGAACTGGCTGGTGCGACGGCGGCGATGTTCTTTCTCGTCCTGGCCTTGAACCTGTTTGGCGACGCCCTGCGCGACGCGCTTGACCCGAAACTCCGAACCGCAGAAGCTGGTGCTGCATGAGCGCGATACTGGACGTCCAGAATTTGCAGATCAGCTTCTTCACCGACGAAGGTGAAGTTCACGCTGTCGATGGGGTGAGCTTCACGATCAAGCGTGGCGAGACACTCGCGTTGGTCGGCGAGAGCGGCTGCGGCAAGAGCGTCACGGCGCTTTCGTTGGCTAAGCTCGTGGCCACGCCGCCGGGTGTTTATAAGGGCGGGGAAATCCTCTTCGAAGGCGAGGACGTCCTGAAGATGGACAAGGAGCGGTTGCGCTCGATTCGCGGCGCGAAGATTTCCTACGTTTTCCAGGAACCAGCAACATCGTTGAATCCCGTTTTTCGCATCGGCTATCAAATCAAGGAAGTGCTCCAGTTGCATCGCCGGAAGGATGCGACCGACGCGGAAGTCGCCCGCCTCCTCAAACTCGTCAACATCTCCGACCCCGAGCGGCGCATGCGGGATTATCCGCACCAACTCAGCGGCGGCATGCAACAACGCGTGATGATCGCGATGGCGCTCGCCTGCAATCCCGCGTTACTGGTCGCCGACGAACCAACCACGGCGCTGGATGTCACCATCCAGGCGCAGATTCTTGACCTGTTGAAAGATCTTAAGAAGAAGATTGGCATGAGCATCCTGCTGATCACGCACAACCTCGGCATCGTTGGCGACCTCGCCGACAACGTCGCCGTCATGTATGCGGGTCGCATCGTCGAGCAAGCGCCGGCGGCCACGCTCCTGCAAAAACCGCTGCATCCATACACGGTAGCGTTGATGCGCTCGATACCTCAACTCGGTGCGCATAGGGATCGGCTCCATTCGATTCCCGGCTCCGTGCCGGACGCCACACGGCTGCCGGCGGGCTGCAAGTTCCAAGCGCGTTGTGACCGCGCGCAAGATGACTGCACGCGCGACCCCGAGCCGCAACTCGTCGAAGCCGATGGCAGCGCGCGCCGCGTACGCTGTCCCTACTGGGATAAACCGGAGTTGAAGAGGACAATTCGATGAGCCTTGTCGAAATCAAAGGTCTCAAAACACATTTCCCCATCCGCGCAGGGGTCTTGCAGCGACCCATTGGCTGGGTGCGCGCTGTCGACGGCGTCAGCTTCGCGATCAACGAGGGTGAGACGGTGGGGCTAGTCGGGGAAAGTGGTTGCGGTAAAACCACGCTTGGAAGAACGATTCTACGATTGATCGAACCCACAGCGGGCGAGATTTGGTTCGATGGAAGTGACATTACCAAACTCAACGGCGCCGACACGAAGCCTTTCCGTCGCAAAGCGCAGATGATTTTCCAGGACCCATACGGTTCACTCAATCCGCGTATGACCGTCGGAACCATTATTGCCGAGCCGCTGCGCATTCACAAACTGTGTACCAATAAAAAGGCCGAGCGCGAACGCGTGGCAGAGTTGTTGCGCGCAGTGGGACTTTCTCCGGAGCATGCCAGGCGCTACCCGCACGAATTCAGCGGCGGCCAGCGGCAACGCATCGGCATCGCGCGTGCACTCGCCGTGGAACCAAAATTCATCGTATGTGATGAACCGGTCAGCGCGCTGGACGTCAGTGTGCAGGCACAGATTATCAACCTGCTCCAGGAACTTCAGGAAAAGCTCAAGCTCACCTACCTGTTCATCGCCCACGATCTGGCAGTGGTCGAACACATTAGTGATCGCGTTCTCGTCATGTACTACGGCAAACTCGTGGAGGAAGCCAGCGCTGACGAGATTTATACTCACCCCGTCCATCCCTACACGCAGGCCCTGCTATCGGCTGTCCCGACAGTCGACCCATCAAGAAGACACCAGCGGATCATCTGGCCACCCGAAGGCACGACACCAGAACAAGCCCGCGCTTTGCTTCAGGAGAAAAAACTCGATCGACGCGAAGTGCGACCGAATCACTGGGTGTTGCAGGAAGTTTCTTAATCCACGATTCGCGCGGCCAATTCTCGTGCCGCCGAAGCGAGAAGTTCTTCGGCTCTCTCCAGCGCCTCATCCAGTTCCATTCCCCGTTTCATCGTCGACAGAGCCACCTCGATTCCCTCGCGCTGGTAAATCTCCTCGAGAACATGCACGCTGCCAGCCAGCACTCCAACCTTCGCTCCATGTTTCGCCGCTAGTTTGGCGACACCGGACACGACTTTGCCGCGTAATGATTGGCCATCGAATCGACCTTCACCTGTAATAACCCAATCAGCGTCGGCAAGTTCCACGTCCATTCCATTCGCGTGAATGACTGTCTCGACGCCCTGCGTGAGACGCGCGTCCATAAATGCCAATGCGCCCCCGGCCAGCCCACCGGCCGCACCCGCGCCGGGGATGGTTACGATGTCTTTGCCCAGTTGTTCCTGCGCCACTCTCCCCAAGTGTTGCAACCCGGCGTCGAGTCGCTCGACCATTGCCGGTGTCGCGCCTTTTTGTGGACCAAACACGCGAGCGGCGCCGTGCTCGCCGCAGAGTGGATTGTCCACGTCGCAGAGAACTTCCACTACCGGAACCAGCAATTTACTCGGACGTTCGATCCGCGCAATCCGTTCCAACTCACCGCCACCGAAGCCGACAGATGTCCCCTGCGCATCCAGGAATCGCCAGCCAAATGCCATCGCTGCACCCACTCCGCCATCCACGGTGGCGCTGCCGCCAACTGCCAGCCAGATATGTTTCGCGCCGCGTTCAGTCGCGGCACGAATCAACTCGCCGGTTCCGTAGGTGGTTGTGACCAAAGGGTTGTGTTGCTCGGACTTTAGGAGGATCAAGCCACTTGCGTTTGCCATCGCAATGACGGCCATCGCTTCCTTTGGCAACCAGGCATACCGGGCAGTACAAGACATCCTGGGAAGTGGTCCCATGACTGGCAGGGAGATCCATTCACCCCCGAGTGTTGCCAGGAGAACTTCGTCCGTCCCGTCTCCGCCATCGGCCATCGGTTTCGTTACGACGTGCCATTCGGGCCGCACGGAGAGCAACGCATCGCGCACAATGTCACAGGCGCGGGGCGCGGTAAGGCTGCCTTTGAACTTGTCGAGCGCCACGATGATCTTCACGGCGCGATTATAGGACGGGAATGCTTACTGCGAAACCAGTTAATCAGCGCGGTGAGAAGACGTTTCCAGACCACGCTTGTAAGCCAGGATTCCCTTGGCGATGGCTTCTGCAAGGCGACTACGGTACTCGGGATTCATCACCTGTTGTTCATCGATCTGGTTCGTCAAAAAACCGCCCTCAATCAGGATCGCGGGACAATTGGCATCTCGCAACACCTCAAACCGCGCCCGCCGCACCCCACGGTCGGCCGCGCCGGTGGCGCTGAGCGCTGCGGCGTGCACACAATGCGCGAGCCAAACATTCCGTTCATCCCAACGATTGCCGGTTTGCGCGTCGTTGCGGCGACGCGCGTTGGCATCGTCCGTGGAGGCGCTACCGGCGGGCGTGAGGCAATACGTTTCGATCCCGTTCGCTGTCGGGCCACCAGAATTGAAGTGGATACTCACAAAAACATCACCACCGTGTGCCAGGCAAAAGGCTGGACGCCCCTCCAACGGCGTAGTGCTGTCCGTCTCCCGCGTCAACAGCACCCGCACGCCGGCATCGGCCAGGCGGCTGGCGACGTGACGGGCAACATCCAGCGTCCATTCCTTTTCCACATGCCCGCTCAAACCACGTGCACCGGTGTCCGCGCCGCCGTGACCAGGATCCAGGATGATCGTGCGTATCGACGTTTTCGTGGCTAAGGACGGCGGACGGAGAACGGGAGCGATGGTCTTACTTACATCGTCGGCGCGAATCCAAAGAGCCCCTCGTTGCGCGAGAACCGGTGCGCTTAGCCAATGGATGATCCCATTCAGATGAATATCGCGATGGTCCGCTTCGACCGCGAGTTCGGCGCTGCCGGTTCGGTAGTCGGCGCGGCTCACATTCTGGCTGCGGTCGTGCCCCAATTCATAGACCGATGCCAATTGACGGATGGCGACATATTGGCCACCAGACAGGCGATGTTGGGGAACAACTTGTGAGTCCGTGGAGGATCCGAGAGCGGCGCAGGCGAAGACCGAGACAATCAGTGCGTGTGGCCGGTGCATTGGCAGAGCCGTCGGTCTTTCCACAGGGCATAGGCCATGAGCAACGGCCCGGCAATGACCAGTGTCTGCGCGACAAATGGGCCAAGTTGAAACGCAGCAAACCGGCCGGTGGCATTCATGACCAAACCGGCCAACACCAGACAGAGAGGCATGGCATCCCGATGATGCCGCAAGCTCAGCAGGCAACCGCCCAGGCCAAATACCGCCGCCACACCCAGCACGAGCGCATCCATGATTCGACTCCAATGGATCCACGACAATACGGGAAAGAAAATCAGCACGATAGGCATGACCATGCAATGTACGGCACAGGTCGCTGACAACCAGATTCCCAGGCGATCCAGTTTCGCATGAGTGTGGGGCCGTGGCGAATCAGGGGAAGCAACCGGCTTCAGGGAAATGCGCTCACTTCCCATGTGCGGTTTGTAGACGGTTGGAGTTTCCGCGTTCATCGGGCGTCGATTTTTTCCGCGGTAAGTACGTAGAGACTGACCAGATAACCGTCCTGTTTGGTCTCCCCCACATTGAATTGTCCGCGAATCCGGATGACGTCGTCGTAGAATTTCGTGGTCTGACCCGGGGGCATCTTCACTACGACGATGTGATTCACGGCGGGCGGCTGACCGTAGCAGCAGCCCCACAGCGAGGGCACAAGGAGGAATTGCGTGATGTTCTTGACCTCGGTCAATGGCATCATGAAGCCGACCATCTCCACGTCCTTCTTGTCCAGTGCCTTAATAAAAGCCGGAATCGGCGTCTTGCCTTCCACGTACGTCCAGCTTTTCAACGTGTCAAACTCCAGCTTTTTATACCGTGGGTCAGTGTCCGCGGCAGCCGGCGCACCGTTCGCCACCTCCAGCTTCGCTTGCTTCCTCTGCAGAAGCTGTTGTTGAACCATGCTGGCCAGCCCCGGCAACAGCAGCAAACCGATCACCGCTGCCCCCATGCCGAAGGACTTCATCTGTTGTTTCTTAATTCCAATGCCCATGGACAATCGTTCCTAACTAGTCGGTGCAAGGTTCTTGGCAACATCGGTGCGATAGGCGCCCCATGCCGGCCCGAGCCCGCTGACGGCTCCTAATATAACGGCTACTGTGAGAATATACCATTCCAACGCCTGCATGTGAAATGCCGGAATAACAAATCCTGACGCCCGGTAAAGCGCCCCGTTTGCCGCCGCCACGACCAAATGCCCGCCAAGCAGGCCGGCCGCCGCGCCGACCACGCAAATGGTCATGGCCTCCAGCAGTACAATGGAGAAAATCGTGGCCCGGCGCGCACCCAGCGCGCGCAGAATGGCGATCTCGCGACGCCGTTCGCTCATCGAATTGTAGATCGATACGGCAATGGCCACGCCCGCGACGATTAAAACCAGGATTGCTTGAGCAAGGAGCAAACGATCAATATTGCCAACGATATCAAACAACTTGCGAATCTCGGCCGCCGGGAATGCCGCCATCGCGTCCTCGCGGTCGTTGATCTCGCGGTACAACGTCAACGCATGGATCGGGCTGCGTAACTTCAGCACAATCGACGAAACCTGGCCCGGATCCGGATCGTTATCTTTTTCCTCCGCCTTCGCCGGGGCGGTTGGCTGCCGGATCTCGTGTCCTTCGATGTGATAAAAACTATCAAGGTTGATATAGATCGCCCGGTCGGCGGCGGTACGCGTAGGCGCGAGAATACCGACAACCGTCCACGGATTCTCGGTGTGCTCCTTGGCTTCCGCCGACGGCTGCACACCGTGCGCGGCGATGAACGTCTGGCCGATTTGCAAACCCGTTTCACTGGCGACCGTCGCGCCAACCACCGCCTCGAATGGGCGGTTGACCGATGCATCTTCCGGGGCGGGTGCCGGTTTGACTTCTTCGCCACGCTCCTTGGCCTCGCGCTCCTTTGCCCGTTGCTCGGCTTCCTGAAACGCACCTTTTAACGCCGCTTCGGAAAAGTTGAAGATGCGCCCCGCCGCCAACTCGGGCCTGTGCCCCGGTTCAAATTCAAACTCTTTGAAAAACGCGTCGGTGGTGCCGACGATGCGAAAACCGTGAAAGTTGTCGCCCACCGAGAACGGCACCGCAAGCTTCACGCGCGGGTCGGCGCGCAACTGTTCAAACAACTTCCAGGAAATGTTCCCGGGCGAAATATCAAGGTTGTACACCGTGTTGAGCACCAACTGCAGCGGGCTACCCTTGGCGCCCACGACCATTTCATAGCCAAGTGTGCCCTGCTCAAACCGTTGCTGTACGCCCTGCTTGATTAGCACAATCGCCACCGCCAGGGCCACGCCCAGCGCCACTGACGTGCCGGTCAGCCAGGTGGCCAAGGCGCGCTGGCGCATGTTCTTCATCACGATTTTCATCAAATTCATCGCAAGTCCTCCAAACGGACGACATTTTCGAAACTCTTCATCACTTGCGGGTCGTGCGTGACCAATAGAAGCGTGTGGTTGCCTTCGGTACAGATCCGGCGAAGTAACTCCAACACCAACATACCGTTCTTCGCATCGAGACTGCCGGTGGGTTCATCGGCCAGCACCAGCGACGGCGCGTTGACCAGGGCGCGGGCAATGGCCACACGCTGCTGCTCGCCAACGGACATCGCACGCGGTTTATGATGCAGGCGATGTTCGAGGCCAACGCTCTTTAACAGTTGAATCGCGCGGTCCGCGCCGCCATCGCCACTGCCAAACATCTGACCCAGCAGCACGTTTTCCAGGGCGGTGAACCCTTGCAGCAGGTTAAATGATTGGAACACATACCCGATGTTGGCCGCGCGAAACCGGTCGCGCGCGGCCTCACTGAGTTTGGTCGGGTCAGTGCCGTTGACGGCGATCTCGCCCTCGTCCGGCAACAGAATGCCCGCAATCAGGTTGAGCAGTGTGCTCTTGCCCGAGCCGCTCTCACCCACCAACACCGCCTGTTCGCCCGCGCCCAGTTCAAATTGTCGCAGGCTGATTACTTCCAGTAAATTGCCGTCCGCTTCGCGGAAGCGTTTGCGCACATTGCGCAACGCCAGCACTGCACTTGTTGATTGTTCCATGGTGTTTGTCTTCCGCTATCGAAAATAAGTTATTCCAACCGTCAATGCAGGCCGGAAATTCCGTTCAGATAACCAACACAACAAGACTATGCCGGGGCGGTAGGTGGCGCACGACTGGGAGAGAACGAGAATGAACGGGCGGAATACGATACGGATTCGAAAACCTGCAGCGGTGTTTCCTGGAGAGAGCCGAAAACGAGCGGCACGATGGTCGGAACATCCGTAACCGCATTGAGCTGCCACTCACAGGCCGCGCAATCCCTTTGCCCGCGGACGTCCTGCGTGTGATGTTGGTGCACAGCACCAATGACCAGTGATACGCAGAGGTAGACAAGCAAAACGACGACGGTTGTGAAGCGGTACTTCATGTGAACACGAGTACATTGGCGGCAGCCGGTGCAAAAGTCAAATCTTTGCACAATGCGCAGGATCCAACGAACTTCATTCTCGTGGCTTCTTTAGAATGCATACCCGATCGAGCCGAAGATGCCGCGGCGTATACCGAATGCAGCGGCGTTGACGCCAACGCCACTGCCGTCGCGCAGTTCGTAAACATTATCGGTCACGTTCACGACGTCCAGCCGCGCTTTCAACGATTGTTTCTTGCCGACGTTGAAGCTTTGCTCAACACCGAGGTTCACCGAGTAGTAGGCTGGAACGGTCGCACCGTTGGGAACGCCGGGCGCGTCGGTCCGCAATCCACTGCCATAAAGCGCGTCCACATAGACCCGCGTGCCACCGATGGATTCCTTCCAAAAGTAAGACGCGCCGAAAGAACCGCTTACTGTCTGGTCGTGATCCAGATAAATCCAATGGGTTTTCACGTACGCCGCGTCGCCGGGATCGAACAGAAACTGCGACGAACTCCAGTTTTTACCCTGCGCCCTGGAAACCGCGACGTTGGCGTACATCGACAGCCCGTTGGTAATATACGACGTGGTGAATTCCACGCCATAAATCCGGCCCACGGCGTAGTTGAACGCGGAAGGAACGAGCGATTGTCCAAACAATCCGTCATCGAGTTGGTTGTGGGCGTACTTGTAATAGCCGTCAACGCCCCATTGCAACGGGGGCAATAATTTCTGGCTGATCCCCGCATCGAAATAATTCGCGCGCTCGGCTTTGACCGGACTGTCCGGCGCATTGGGGCCGGCCGGGGATTCGTTCGATGTGCCGTCGAATTTATTCACGCTGCTACCGGACACTGCCTCAAGCGGCGGCGGTGTGAAATACCGGGCGTATCCCGCGTGCAACGTCGTCGTATCCGTGATTTGATAGATGAGGTTGGCGCGCGGGCTGATCTGATTCTCGTCATCAAACGATGAATTGAAAACATCGAAGCGCGTGCCGTAATTGAGCGTCAGTTTGGGCACGATCTTCCATTCGTCCTGCAAATACACACCATAAAATTTACCGTGGAGTGTGTGATTGTCCACAATGGGAAACGCCGGTCCGTTCGGATTGAACGTGGCGGGGTCGGTGCTGTCCATCGGGAACACGGTCGTGGTCGAATCCGCGGAGACGGTTTCGTCCAGCAGCGTGAAGCCGAAGCGAATGGTGTGTTGATCGTTAATGAGATAGCTGGCATCGGCCTGCAGCCCACCGGAATATAGCTTCCGATTCACGTCGCTGGCCACGCCGTTGAAGAAAAGGTCGCCGCTCGTGTTGGGGTTGCCATTCATATCCGGAGTGAAATGCACACTGCTATCGCGGGCAAAAGCGGAGACCTGGAAATTCAGATCACCCGCCGATTTCTGATACGTCACCACACCGTAATAATTCTGCTCGTTCTGATTTTCATTCAACTTCGCTGAATCAAAAGCCAAGGGTCCGCCCGTTGAGTTCCACGGATCCCCCCCAGGCGCGGTCCCGACGGACAGCCCGGCTGTGTCGGGAATTTCAAAATCGCTGTAAGACGCGCTGCCGATGAGACTAATCCGGCTCGTATCGTCCAGGACGTAAGACAAGTATACGAACGACTTGCCTTGATCGGTGGTGTCGTGGATCGGCGTCGCGCTCGACGTGGGATTCTCGATGCCGATGCCGTTGTGATCATAACTGCCGTCAATGAAGTAGTTCACTTTTCCCTCCGAACCGCCATATTCAAAACTCGGACGCAACGTGTCGTAACTGCCGCCATACATTTCCACTTCGCCACCGTTCGCAAAGGCGCCGCTCTTGGTCTGGATGTCCACGACACCCGCCGTGCGGAAGCCGTATTGCGCCGGCAGCGCACCGGTGATGAGCCGCAAGCCGTCCACGAAGCGCGGATCGAGTTCCAACCCAAATCCTGTGATCCCTTCCGGCAAGAGCACATCGTTAATGCGATATTGCACGTTGGCGTGCTCGCCGCGCACGTGCAAATCTCCGCTCGCCTCCGAATCCTGGGCCACGCCCGGCGCCCGCAGGATCACTTGATTGAACGGCGCGTTGTCCCCTTGCGACTGCGATTCAATTTGTTCCTTGCTAACCGTATAGGCTGTCGCGCCCAAGTCCGGCGAAATCTGACTGCGTGCCTGGTCCAGTTTGCCATGGACTGTCACTACGGGCAGCGTGGTTACATTTGTGGAAGTTGCTGAATTCACGGGCGTGGATGGGACTGTCGGATCGTTGGTTTGGGCCATCAGTGTACGAATGCGGACGGAAAGAACTGCCATAACAAAGATAAAGCATAACTTGAAGTTTGATTTCATTTCCAATTCCAATTGCGTTCATAAAGTTCCTCTCCTGATTTGACAGGCCGATAGGCCTGGAATGGAAGCAGGAGGAACCCTCCCATTCGGGTTGATGAGGGTCGCGCCCGTGACGCAGAATTTTCTAGAATGCGCCGGGTATCCGGGTCGTAAACAGATATACAACCCGTCTCTTGATAGAGACTGCGAGCGCGACCCGAATTTCTACGTTATGTCGAGACGGCAGGAGGGGCACGACTGGGGGAGAAGGAAAACGAAGGTGCGGAATAGGAAATGAAATCGAAGACCTGCAGCGGTGTTTCCAGAAGAGAGCCGAAAATGAGCGGCAAAATATCCGGAACGTCCGTAACCGCGTTGAGTTGCCACTGGCAGGCTGCGCAATCGTCGTGGTCGCCGACGGGGCACCGCTCGTGTTCATGATGGTGCACTTCGCCAACAAACAGCGCCACGCTCAAGTAGAGCAGGCAAACCACGACAGTTGTGAAACGATGCCTCATTACGCCGGCGGGAATCTGAACTTGTGCCAGGTAAATGTCAAGAGGCGGACAACCGAAGCTCTGCGCGCACAAGGCCTTCGCTCGCGGAATGCTTCATACGGAATTTCAGCTTTTCACAGACCGCTTGCATGCCGAGGTTCTCGGGAAGAATCTCGGCGGTGATGCGTTTAAGCCCTTCTTCCCGGCCAACCCGCACCAGCTTCCGCAGCAATTCCGTGCCCAGTCCGCGGCGCTGGTAGTTGTCGCTGATGAGCATGGAGAATTGTGCCGCATCCGTCCCGGTTTCCCGGCTCAAACGAGCGACGCCGAGAATGTTGCGTTTCTTCGTCGGCGAATCGTCGTACTCCGCCACCAGCGCAATCTCGCGATCATAGTCGTTGAAGCAAATGCGCGTGAGCCGGTCGTGGGCGACGCGCTGACCGAGCGCGATCATGTGGAAATAACGCAGGTACACACTTTCTTCCGATAGAGAATGATGGAACTCCACCATCAGCGGCTCGTCCTCGGGACGAATGGGACGGATGGTGATTGGCATGCCGTCCTTCGTTTTGCCTGTGCTGACGTATTGTCTTGGATAGGGTCGAATCGCAAGTTTTGGCAGGCTGTCTTCGGTGATGCCGGGCTCATGCAACACGACGCGCGCGTCGAGCGCGACCAGCCGCTCGGGCGATGCAAGCAACGGATTGATGTCGATTTCCTTGATCCAGCGCTGTTCGACCACGAGCTGGCTGAAGCGCACCAGCAACTGCTCCAGCGTCGCGAGATCTACCGGCGGACGCCCGCGTACACCTTTCAATGCCGTGAAGATGCGGGTTCGCTCCATCCAGCGGCGCGCGAGCGTGACATTCAACGGCGGCAGGGCGAGCGCGCGGTCTTTGAAAACTTCAACGAGTTCCCCGCCCGCACCGAACAACAGCACCGGACCGAACTGCGGGTCGAGGCTGCTGCCGAGGATCAATTCGTAACCATCGAGTTTGATCATCGCTTGCACGGTCACGCCGAGGAAGTGTTTCGCTCCGGCCTTTTCGATGACTGATTTTTTGATCGCGGCAAACGCTCTCTTCACCGCCGCGGCGTTGATAAGATCCAACTTCACACCGCCAACGTCGGTCTTGTGAGTGATCGTTTGCGAGTAGAGCTTCAACACGACCGGGTAGCCGATTTCGGTTGCAACCTTCACGGCCTCGATCTCATCCTTGGCGATGCGCGTTTCTACCGTGGGAATGCCGTAGGCTGCCAGCAGTTGCTTCGACTCAAATTCGGTGAGCAGAGAGCGGCCGGATTTGCGGACGCCTTGGATAAGCTTTGCGGCGCGGGCCACGTCTGGCGCGTCGACATCTTCCTGACCCGACAAGGACGGCGTCTCATACAGCCCGCGCAAAGCATAGGTGTAACCCCACATGTAGGCGAACATGCGCGCGGCCGTGTCGGGATACGGGAACGTCGGGACGTCGGCTCGATTGAGAAGCTCTTCGCCCGCAGCGACATCCTCGCCACCCATCCAGCTCGCGATCACTGGTTTGCCGAAAGTTTTCGCGTACGGTTTCAATTGTTCCGCCGTCTGCGTCGCATCGGTCATCGCTTGCGGCGTAAGTATGACGAGCAGCCCATCCGTCTGCGGGTCCTTCGCGGCGATTTCGAGGGCTTTGGCATAGCGATCCGCTCCGGCGTCGCCCAGGACATCGATCGGATTATTGTGGCTCCACGCTGGTGGTAGAAACTGATTCAGCGCGTCCAGCGTCTCCTTCGACAATTCGGCGAGTTCACCACCGTTTGTCAGTAGGGCGTCCACCGCCAGTACGCCGGGTCCACCGGCGTTCGTGAGGATCGTCAAGCGGGGGCCTTTGGGGCGCGGTTGTTTCGCCAGCACCTCGGCCATGTAGAAGACTTCGGCAATGCTGTTGACGCGCAGCACGCCGCTGCGACGAAACGCGGCATCAAGAACGTCGTCACTGCCCGTTAGCGACCCCGTGTGCGAGGCGGCGGCCCGGGCAGCGCCTTCGGTGCGTCCCGGCTTGATGACGATGATCGGTTTAGAGAGCGCAACCTCACGCGCGGCGGACAGGAATGCACGAGCGTCGCCAATCGTCTCCATGTACATGACAATGCTTTGAGTTTTAGGGTCGTCACCAAGGTAATCAATGAGATCGCCCCAGCCGACGTCGAGCATTGAGCCGACGGAGATGAAGGCGCTAAAGCCGACGTTCTCACGCAGGCTCCAATCCAGGACGGCCGTGCAAAGTGCGCCGCTCTGGCTGACGAAAGCGACGTTGCCCGCACGCGCCATCTTGCCGGCAAAGGTGGCGTTAAGGCCGCTCGGTGGGCGCATCACGCCGAGGCAGTTGGGGCCAATAATGCGCATCTT